>Ga0181612_132053_pt1 | contig 24699 bp, 18 predicted proteins | sample HoacroProtozoa21_FD_119630 | JGI IMG/M metagenome (GOLD analysis project Ga0181612, IMG submission 119630) | Hoatzin crop microbial communities from Cojedes, Venezuel. Combined Assembly of Gp0051906, Gp0051904, Gp0051908
ATCCTGCCTTGCACTCCCTAGCCGAGGTCACCATTGTGGGCATGCTCACGGTGGTGATGATGGCGTGGCTGCTACCACCGCTCATCTTTGGCTGGATCACCCACTCGGGCAAGCGCATCAGGCGCGTGCCTATCACCATCGAGCAAGTGGCACGCACGGGTCTAGGCGGTTTGGCCTACATCGTGGAGCTTGCTGTGGGGGCTACATTAGGCTTTGTGCTCTTCAAAGTGCTGGGCGGTGGACAACGCAAGCAACAATGGTTTCATCGCCTCATCCACCGAGTGATGCGCTTCAACACCACCCACATCCCTGGCATCCACACCCAAGTGCTCAATCGCTATGGCGAGGACTTCACTAAGGGAAGCATCGTGGTGGCCAACCACCAATCAATCATCGACCCTGTGTGGCTAATGTCGCTGAGCCCCAACATCGTGGTGGTGATGGGCGAGCGCGTGGGGCAAAATCCCTTGCTCTACCACACCGTGCGCTTTGCCAACTATGTGCAGCTATCGGGCTCACTCGACTCACTAGCCACCGATATTGCCCAGCGCATCGACCAGGGCTACAACGTGGTGATATTTCCTGAGGGTGCACGCTATGACGACGACCAGATACACCGCTTCCACAAGGGTGCCTTTGCCTTGGCTAGCAAGATTGGGGCAGACATCTTGCCCATCTATCTGCATGGCACGGGTCATGTAATGGGCAAGAGCAGTGGGCTGGCTTGTCGCGGACACATCACTGTGGACATCGGCCAGCGCATAGCTCCCACTTCAGAGGTTACCTATCAAGCGCTCACCAAGCAAGTGCACCAGCTCATGCAAGCCCACTATGGTGAGCTGCGCCGCGAGCTAGAGACGTCGCACTACTACCACGACTATGTGGTCAACAAGTACCTATACAAGGGGGCTAGCATCGAGCGCGACACGCACAAGCAGCTCAAGGCCTTTGACGACTATAGCCAATGGATTGACCACCTCGCCGACGACGTGCATAGTGTCATCGTGCTCAATGCAGGCTGTGGGCAATTCTCGTTGCTGCTCGCTCTGGTCAATCCCCAAGTGCAAGTGTGGTCGTTGGCCCTCGACGAGGACGATGCTACGCTAGCTGCCTGCTGTGACCCGTTGCCTAGCAATCTGCAGGTGACTCACTATCAAGACTCGCTGTTGCCACGCTTGCAAGCTAGCCAGTCGCTCGTCTATCTGCTCGCGCCCACACCCGAGCTCACCAGCCAGTTTGCAGACCTCCATCCCATCGCAGTCACTCACTGACTACGCTCTCGGCCTCGCCGATAGGTGGTCGGGGTAGATTGTGTGAGGCGCTTGAAGTAGCGGGCAAACGTGGTCGGCTCGTCAAATCCTAGGTTATGGGCTATCTCGGCAATCGATAGGTCGGTGTAGCGCAACGCAATCTTGGCTTGATTGATCACCGAGAGCTCCACCCAATACATCACACTCTGGCCACTCACCTGCTTGATGACGGTGCTCAAGTAGCGTGGCGACAAAAATAGCTTCGCTGCATAGAAGGCGATGCTACGCTCGTGTGATGAGTGCTGGCTGACCAGCGACAAAAATCGGTTAAAGATATCTTGGTTGCGGTTGTTGGCAGTGTGTATCACCTGCTCTTGTGATTGATAGAGGCGGAGCATCTCTTTGCGCAAGGCCATCGTCTATCAATTCCCCTTCTATTGGATGAGCGCTCCTCACCTGATGAAGCAATGGACCGACGAGGTGTTTATGGTCTTCTCGCAAGTTGAGCCACAAAGCCTGCTCAAGGGCAAGCGCTTCATGGTGTGCTGCACCACAGGCTCACCACAAGAGGCCTACCAGCATGGTGGCCGCAACAAGTACACCATCGACGAGTATTTGCGCCCCTACGAGGGACAAGCCAATCATGCCGAGATGATATGGGAACAACCTGTGGCTGTGCATAGCCAATTCCCTGGCGGAGGCAAGGCCGAGCTAGAGGCTGGCTGCAAGCAATATCAGCAGCGCCTGCAGGCCCTAGTCGCTGCCACCAAGCAATGATGGCTCACCAAACGCACACCCTCTCTCACTGACGCACATGCCCGCCTGGCAACTCATTAGCCAAGCGGGCATGCGTTGATGATGCCGCGTTCTTTTAGACGTTGTAGTTGCTTCTTTACGGCTTCCTCTGAGATGCCTACCAGTTGCGCAAGGCTTTCTCTTGATATCTGCGGGTCGTTTACTAAGGCATCAAGGATGGCTTGCGCTGTTTTAGTTATTGGCTTTGCTTTATCAGTCTCAACCTGCTGGGATAAATTTTTGGGGACATTTTTCGGATTTTCGGGGATATTTGTCTCCATATCCACCCGATCGTTGATTGCACCAGCAGCCAACTGGTCATCATTCGTCAAGGCAAGGGCGAACTCATCTAGTAGGCACTCTAGTCATTCAACCCGCTTGACCCACATCGAACGACCCTTGATGTCCAATAACACGGTAAACGCATGGAAAAGGTCTGACCCTATCGCACCACGACAATTAATTAGGCTCAATGCGAGTTCCATTTCATGAGGAAGATTGCCAAATCGAACAGGGAATGCCATATCACCAATTGATGCTATAACGTTAAAGATAGGCGTTTCAAATTGACCGTAAAAAGGATGAAAATCATGCAGGGTCTCTTGTGCCAACTCCCCTGCTGTAATCGAATGATGTATATACGAGATTTGTGCACCAGTGTCAAGGGCGAACTTCAAATCTTTACCATTAACACTCAAATGGATGAACGGTGTACCCATTTGATAATTAATTGGCACACTAACTGCATTTTCGAGTATTAACTCCTCGTCACTTACTGTCATTTGATGATTATGATAATCTATCAAAATCTTATAATTGGACAAAACGTCCATCCCCATGAGGGCATCTAAATCATATCCAAGCAATTGGGAACAAGATTCAATGGTAACGCCCATAGAATTAGTCGCAGGAGTAATTTCACGCTCAAGAAACGAAAATTTCCCATTGCCGAAAGTAATTGGGCATCCAGTATCAACAAGAATTTTCTTATTATCAATTTCTATAATTAAATGATTATTAAACAAATTAATTTCAAAAGTCTGTTTCATAAGATAATAGTTTATAGTAAATAAATATTTTTAGATTTACAAATTTAATATTTTTTTCTGCAGAATCCAAATAGAAACGCAACGTTTGCACGAGGTCGAGAGCAATAAAAAGTGGTTTTTATTGCCTTGTAAGAACAAATTATGTGTATCTTTGCGGCTCTGAAGCGACAAAATTTAAGTATTATATAGTATCTTCAAGATGAAAAGAACATTTGCTCACAAATGGCGAGGGGTGTTGAGCCTGCTCGCGCTGTTGATGCTTGTGCCGATGGCGGCGCGGGCTGACCAAGTTTACTACAAGGAGGCTAACGGCACGGTGTCGTCGTGTGACGCGCAGAAGATTACTGCCGACACGCGGAAAATCGAGGGCAACTACTATGTGTCCGATGTGGTGTCTATCCCGGCACCGCTCACGGTGAGTGGCATGGCACGCATCATCCTGATGGATGGTGGTGGACTGCATGCACTGGGCTGCATCGTTGTCGAGGATGATGCATCACTCACCATCACCACTGGTAACACATCAAGCACCATTACTGGCAATGGAGCATTGTATGCCATCGATACCTACAATGGCGACGGCTCGGGCAACAACGACAATGATGGCGATGATGCGCGCATCGGCTCACGCGAGGGCAACAAGTGTGGCACCATCATCATCAATGGTGGCCAGATACACACCTATAGCACCTATAGTGGCACCTATAGCATCTATGGCGCTGACATCGGTAGTGGCTACAAAGGCAACGGTGGCAAAATCACCATCAATGGCGGTAACGTGTGGTGCCGAGCTGGTCATGAGAACGATGTCAACAGCATGTGTGCTGCCACCATCGGTAGCGGATACAAGACCAGCGGCAATGGCATCATTATCAACATCAATGATGGCGTTGTGAAGGTGTGGGGCACTGGAAACAAAAAGAACTGGGGCGCTGGCATCGGCACGGGCCAATCGGCCGAAGCATCTGCAACAATCAACATCAAGGGTGGCAACGTTACTGCCTATAGCAGCACAAACTATGTTGCCGAGGGTGCTGGCATTGGCACTGGTGATGACTACAGTACTGATACCCACACCACGATTGACATCAGCGGTGGCGATGTATATGCCTACAGTTGTGGCAATGGTGATGACGAGAAAGGCTACGGCGCTGGCATCGGTGCTGGTGATGACAGCTTTGGCACGGTGGACATCAACATCACGGGTGGCACGGTGATGGGTGTCAGCGGCTACTGGCGTGGCTTCGGATCGGGCATCGGTGGCGGTGAAAATGGCGGCGCTGGAACCATCACCATCGGCGGAACAGCCAATGTAAAAGCCTATAACTGCGCGCCACACAACGAGCCCAAGGGTGCTGGCATTGGTAATGGCGAGAGCGAATATCGATGCACGCTGACAGTTGACTGTAGCAAATGTGTGCTTGACACCTGGGGCTTGTATGGCATCGGTGGCGGCGAGGACATCCCGCTCACTGGACAGGCTACAGCCAACAATCGCATTATCAAGGTTGAGAGCGGAGAAAGCACCTACGGGGTCAACAACGACAATAGCCCACAGTATTATGATTCAAAAGTAGAAAAGATCCAATACGGCACTTCAAAATGGCGTCGCATTTCATCCATCTACTCAGTGACCTACAACCCCAATGGTGGTAATGGAGACGTCGAAGCCGACACGATTGGCGGTGATGAAGTAGCTATCGTGCGTGACAACCTATTCACCTACGACAATCGCGTCTTTGTTGGATGGAACACTCAAAGTGATGGTAGCGGCACCTGGTATAACCCAGGTGATACCGTCGATTCCAATGACAACGTCACCTTGTATGCACAGTGGAAGTCCAACAAGTCGTTCTATTACCTGACTGCCAAGGGCGACACAGCCTTGGTTACTCCAGAGCAATTCTCGGTGGTGAACAATGCCACCCTCACGCTCACAAACGGCATCTGGGTTGTCCAGGATGATCCTGATTTGAGAGGTCGGCTCACGGTGAGTGGTGATAACGTAACCCTAGTACTGATAGATGGTATCCAGCTGGATGCCTCGGAATTGGGTATTGAAGTAGCAGCAGGCAACGCGCTCACCATCACGGCTGGTAACACCACCTCCAGCATCGCTGGCACGGGCTCGCTCATCGCCGTGGGTGATCAATACAACGCTGCCATCGGCGGTAGCGTGGGTGTTGCAGGAGGCGCAGTGAATATCATTGGCGGCAAGGTTGAGGCTACAGGTGTTGACGCCAGCGCCATCGGTGGTGGCAATAGTGGCACAGCTGGCACGCTGACCATCGGCCACATGGCCGACGTGATTGTGCAAAGCAACACCAGCGGCTGCTATTCATTGTACTGCACTACAGCCACAGCAACTCCTGACCAGAATTGGGCTGTATGGGTGCAGGATAAGGATGGCAACAACTTGCAGGGCACTCCCTCGACCTCGCAGGTTGATTTGATTAACATGGGCCTGGCTAGCACTTACCAGTATGCTCACATCTTTATGGCAAAGAAAGCACCTTATGTCATCACCTACGATGCCAATGGTGGCAGTGGCACCACGGCACAGCAGAGTGCTATCGTGCTGGATACAGTGGTCGTTAGCGATAATCAATTCACCAATGGCAACCTGTATTTTAACGGATGGAACACCGCAGCCGATGGCTCGGGTACCTGGTATGACGAAGGCGCTGAGGCTGTATTCATAGGCAACACCACCTTGTATGCCCAGTGGATTGATCAAGCAGTGTATTACATCAATGCCAAGGGCGACACCGTTGCTACCAAGCCACATTTCACCTCACAAGTCACGGATCAGACGCGTGCGCTCTCGAGTGGCATCTGGATGGTAAAGGATTCGGTCAAGGTGAAAGATCGACTGACTGTGAACAACGAGAATGTGACCCTGATACTGCTGGATGGCGCCCATCTGGATGTCTCAGCTACTTTTTTAGAAAATCTTGGTGGTATTGATGTAGAAGCTGGTGGCACACTCACCATCACTGCTGGCAATACAACCCGCAACATCGCTGGCACAGGTAGTCTCATCGCAACAAGCAATGGTCAAAGGGCAGCCATCGGCAGCGGCAACGCCATTTATGTTTCTTACCCACCAAATGGCACGATAAATATCATGGGTGGCAAGATTGTGGCACGCGGCGGAACATATTCTACTGCCATCGGCGGTAGCCAGGGCGCTGCAGGTGGTACAGTGAACATCATGGGTGGCAAGGTTGAGGCCTACGCAGGTTCAGATGCCAGTGCCATCGGCGCTGGCAATGGCAGCACCGAGGGCATCATCCGCATTGGTGGTACTGCCGACGTGATTGCGCATAGTTCCACAGGTGGCTGCTTTGCCGTAAACGGCTCTATAGCCACGGCAACCCCCAACGAGGGCTATGTCATGTTTGTGCATGATGCCGATGCGCATGACGTGCCTGGCACGCCCTCGACCACACAGGTCGATTTGAATGCCATTGGCCTGGGTGACACCTACCAGTACGCTCACATCTTCTCGACCCTCAAGGGGACGCCTTATAGCGTAACTTACAATGCTAATGGTGGCAGTGGAACCTCCACGCCCACCAGCGCTACTGTGGGCGAACAGGTAGTGATTAGCAACAACCCATTCACCAATGGCGACCTGGGCTTTAGCGGCTGGAACACCGCAGCCGATGGCTCGGGCACTTGGTATAACGAGGGTGATAGCGTTACATTCTATTCCGATACCACCTTGTATGCGGTATGGACCGACCATTTTATTTATTACATCACGCGCAACGGTGACACAGCAACTATCGCCCCGCAGCGTTGCAATGTCGTCACCACGAACACCCAGACGCTCACAAGAGGCATCTGGATAGTACAAGATTCCGTTTCGATCAACACTCGACTCTTGATGGGTGCTAACGACGTGACCCTGATACTGATGGATGGCGGCCATCTGAATGCAGCCACAGATGGAATTGAGGTAGAAGTGGGCAACACGCTCACCATCACGGCTGGTAACACGACCCAGAACATCGCTGGCTCGGGCACACTATACGCATACACCAATATCTACGGAACTGCTGCCATTGGCACCCGAACGACCGAAGCTGGCACAGTGAATATCATGGGTGGCAGGGTTACGGCATACGCTGATCAAAAATGCTCCAGTGCCATTGGCGGTGGCAGTAAAAGTGATGGCGGCAAGCCAGGCAAGCTGTACATTGGCGGCATTGCCGACGTGATTGTTGAGAACTGCAACGTTAGTGTCGGTACGTTGAACTGCACCGAAGCCCTGGCAACGCCTAGCAAGGGCTATGTAGTGAAAGTGCTTGATAACACTGGAAATGACGTGGAGGGTACGCCCTCGGCATCGCAGGTTGACTTGAATGCCATTGGTCTGGGTAACCAATACATGTATGCTCATATCTTTATGGCTAAGAGCTGTGCTTACAATGTGGGTGACGTGAACCACGATGGCATCGTTAATGTGGATGACGCTACTGCCCTGGTTGCTATGATACTAGGCAATGGTGAGGGCTGCTCCGTCTGCGCTGATGTGAACTACGATGGCATCATTAATGTGGATGACGTTACTGCCCTGATTGCTATGATACTAGGCAATAGTTAACCGCGACGACGCACTTCGTTTATACCGCAGGCGACCACGCTCCACCCTTTGGAGCAGGTCGCCTGTGGCGTATATTCACCCAGTAACTCCATACACTAACGGGTGGAAGTCGCTATCACGCGCCAAACTTCTCTTGGCCATCCAAGAATGATGAACAACGACTTTTTTTGCAGGAATTTTAACCAATTCTCGATAAATTCCAAAGATACTAATATTGTTCTACAAACTCACAGTATCTATCGGGAATCCATTTATCAATCATATTTGTGACAAAAGAATATATCGCACATTTTTCGGGTGAACTATGTAGTGTTTTAGGAATTTCTTCTTTGTCATATTTAGACCAGATATTGTACACTTCTGCCTGTTCGCGAACCTTTCGCACGAAGGTACGCTCGTAAATCCAAAACGCACGTTGTGGTGTACAGTATTCATACGGACATTCTTCCTCGCCGTGGTAATACTTGCAATATGGAAGTAAATCATTCATCGCCCTAAAATTATATATAATTTTTGATATAGCTTAAGATTTAAGATGAAATCCCGCGCCACACGATGCACTGATAGCCTATACGCGCGTGCGCGTGTGACGAACCATCGCGCCCTGCGGGTCATCAGCCAGTAACATAGCATATATGCGCGAGGGCGATGCGTCATGAAACGTGTAGCGCAATGTAGCGCGATTGATTGTCAGCACTTGCGCCAATAACAACCCAAGAAACATTGTAGCGCCCATGTAGCGAGATGTAGCGCAGCTGCACCGACAGGAGCCAACTCTGTTCGCCCATGGTCAAAACATGATGGGGTCGGGGAGAACAACTGTTCACCACCCGTTCTTGGCTTGGGGCGGCGGCTTGAAGGAAATTATTGGAAGGAGCAATGGAAGTTCCAGAATTGTTTGTAACTTTGGAGCAACGAAAAACGCTTAACACGTGAACACTATGGCAGAGAACGAAAAAGCATACGACTTTGAAGTTGATGGCATCTATTATAAGATTATTGGTGATGGGTGCGTTGCTGTAACAAATGAAATAGGCGCTTGGAAAGCCAAATCATATTCTGGCGATGTAGTAATACCTGGTGAAGTGTCTTATGAAGGTGTAGATTATCAAGTAACGGAAATCGGAGAGAGGGCTTTCGCTGGCTGCGAAAGTTTGACCTCGGTAGAGATTCCCAATAGTCTGACGTTTATCGATGAGGGTGCTTTCGATGGTTGCAAGGGTTTGACCTCAGTGGTGATTCCGAATGGCGTGACGGAAATCGGCGACTCGGTTTTCTTGGATTGTAGGGGTTTAGTCTCAGTGGTGATACCTAATAGTGTGACGAAAATCGGTGCAGGTGCTTTCTGTGACTGCTCGCGTTTGGCTTCGGTGGAGATTCCCAATAGTGTAACGGAAATCGATTATGAGACTTTCTATGACTGCGCGAGTTTGACCACGGTGGTGATTCCTGATAGTGTTACGAAAATCGGTGTAGGGGCTTTTTCTGACTGCGAAAGTTTGACCTCAGTGGTGATTCCCAATAGCGTGAAAGAAATAGGTGAGGGTGCTTTCTCTCGTTGCGAAAATTTGACCTCGGTAATGATTCCAGAAAGTGTAATAAAAATTGAAGATGGACTTTTTGATGATTGCACGAGATTAAAAAGGATTCTGGTAGATTCCAATAACCCTGCTTATTGTGATGAAGAAGGCGTGTTATTTAGCAAAGATAAGAAACAACTTATTGCTTTCCCGAATGCAAAATTTGGCGAGTATAAAATTCCTGATAGTGTAACGAAAATCAGTAAATGGGCTTTCAGTGGCAGCACGAGATTGAAGCAGGTCACCATCCCTGATAGCGTGACAGAAATAGGTGACTCAGCTTTCTATGGCTGTACGCGTTTGACTTCGTTGGTGATTCCTAATAGCATAACCGCCATTAGCGATAGAGCATTCGCATATTGCACGGGATTGACTATGCTATCCATTTCTTCAAATGTAATGAAAATAGGTATATGTACTTTCAGTAATTGTATAGGATTGGTATCGTTGGTGATTCCTGATAGCGTGAAGGAAATCGGTGAATTAGCTTTCTATTGCTGTGAAATAAAGGAAGTCACTTGCAAGGCGGTTGTTCCGCCAAGAGTAATTCGAGATAATGAAAAATATTCAAGCGAGATTTTCACTGTAAAAGAACGATTGTATGTGCCGAAAGAATCCGTGGAAGCTTATCGGGAGCATGAAGAATGGGGGCAGTTTAAGGAGATATTGCCGATTGAGGAATAACATCAAGTAACGAATATTCCCTCCGCAGGGTCAAAAGAAACACCCTGCGGAGGTTTTCTTGTTCATGAACACGGGTGGGCAAAACAGCCTAGCCGTGTCGCTTTCGTTTGTCCTCCTGTTTTCGCCAGGGGGAAATGTTAAAAATGTAACTGATTGATTTTTAGGAAAATGTGGTGTTGATCCTTGCGATTTTGGGTGCCCCATGGCGAAAACAGGATCTTTTTGACTACGTGATGGCGAATGGAGGGAGGAAAAATCGCACGGGCGGGCACAGTGTGGGAATAAAATTCAAGTGTAAATGCGTGAACACCGCTGTGTGTCAGTCCGATGTGGCTTTTCTTGACCATCCAAGAATAAGTAATAAAAAAAGCACTCCGTTTCACAACGAGGTGCCCTAGGAAAAAATAGTATGAATAAAATTTGACTTAAGGTGTTGCAAAATTACAAAAAAAATGAAATATGCAATATCTTGTGGGGGTAAAATCGACTTAAAAAATGTTAATTACTAATTTCGCGTGCTTTTGGCCTATGCCGCGACGACATCAACAGGCTCCCCACAATCAGCAGGCACGTAATCAGTTCAGACAGGGGCACTGCTAGCCACAGCCCCTTGTCGCCGAGCAGTGAGGGCAGTAGCACAAAGATGGGCACCACCAGCACGTAGCCACGCAACAGGGTGAACAGCGTTGCTGCCCGCGCCCGCTCGATGCTCTGATAGTAGCCTATCAGCACCACATTGAGCGAGAAAAACACAAAGCTCAACGCAAACAACGGCAACCCTGCCACGCCTATCTGATAGGGTCGCCCCTCGCCCGACAAGAACAGGTGCATCAGTGGTGCAGCACCCCAACTCACTGCTAGGGTTATGAGCAAGCCACACACGATGGTCGTGACCACCGATATCCACAGGGTCTGACGGATGCGACGCTGGTTGCCCAAGCCGTGGTTGTAGCTGATGATGGGCAACGACGACTGAGCCACCGCGTTGCCAAACATGAACACGAGTGGGAACAGATAGCACGCCACCGAGAAGGCAGCCACGCCGTCCTCGTGCAGGCGACTCATAAACATGTAGTTGCCCACTATCATCGTGCAGGTCATCGCCAGCTCGCTCAAGAAGGTGGGAAACCCTAGCCGCACCATGTAGCCTGCATTGCGCATCGTCAGTCTGAGGGCTTTGGACGAGAACTTGGGCCGATAGAGGCTGATGGTCTTGGTCTTGCACAGCAGGTAGTAGGCGACCATCGCCATGCCCACCAGCTCGCTGATGCTCGTGGCTAGGGCGGCACCCTTGATGCCCATGCCCAGTGGGAACACCATCAGCCAGTCGAGCACGATGTTGAGCGTCGCGGGTATCACGTTGGCCATCATCGCATAGCGGGGCGACCCGTCGAGCCTGATGACAAACAGCCCACACAGCAGCACCACTGTGCCTATCAGTCCCACCGACACATAGCGCAGATAGTCGGTCACATAGGGTGCTAGTCGCTCGCTGCCACCAAACAGCCGATTGACCTCCTGTGGCATGCTTACCAGCAACGCTAGCAGCACCAGCGCAATGGCTAGCGACACCGTGAGTGCCTGTGTGACGTTGATGTTGGCAGCCTTGACGTTGCCTCGCGACAGATGCACTGCAGCTACCACCGACACTCCCGCGCCAAACATCAGCGCGATGCCCGTGAACACCATATAGATGGGCGCGGCAATGTTCACCGCCGCCAGCGCATCGCTACCTACGCCGCGACCCACAAATATGCCATCGGCAATGTTAAACATCGCTCCAAACAGCAACCCCATGAAGGTGGGGAAAAACAGTTTGATAAACAAGCGCGGGATGTTCATCTTTCCAAAGTCAATAGCGTCTCGATTCATCGTTTTGCAAACTTTTGTTGATTTCTTTCTTGAAAAATGGATGGTTGCTAAAAAAAACACGACCAGACAAGTGTGATAGCCCCACGCACACCCACACACGGGTGTGTACGCCTAGCTAACCATCTTATCCAGCCCTGCTTCCGTTGCAGTGCCCTCCGATGAGCGCTGCAAAGGTAGGCCAACTATTTGACCCCACCAAACTTTATCCCCCAAAAATCTTTTCTAGCAGCTAGGCACCCCATGCGCGCACTGCACGTGCGATGTGTAACGGGACACTTTTTTCGATTCAAATCGATGAGAATTCCGTTTTTTTGTTAACTTTGCATTGAAATTTTATGGCGGTAAAATTTACGGCGATAAAATTATGGTGGTAAATTTTACAGATATTGCATAACACGGTTAAGTTTTACTTGATATGATTAAGTTTTACAATCGTCAGCGCGAGATAGAGCAGCTGCAAGATATCCAGCGGCAGGCCTACGAGGATTATTCCCGATTTGTGGTGCTCACGGGCAGGAGGCGCGTGGGTAAGACGAGTCTAGTCTATCGGTTGATGCAACAAGCACAGCACGATACCCCAGGGTTGTATTTCTTTGTCGGTCGCAAGACCGAGGCAGCACTGGTGGGCACCTACTGCGACGAAGTGAGAGAAAAACTTGGCGAGTTTGTGCCCGAGGGGCTGAACACTTTTCGTGGGCTGTTCCAACTGCTGCTGGAGGTGGGCAAGCGGCGGCGGTTCACATTGTTTGTGGATGAATTTCAGGAGTTTGACAACATCAACCCTGGCGTGTTCAGCGACATTCAAGAACTGTGGGACCGCTACAAGCACCAGACGCACGTGTGCCTCATCGTGTCGGGTAGCATCTTCAGCCTGATGGAGAAAATCTTTAAGGACGAAGGGCAACCACTGTTTGGGCGCGACGATTGCACCATCAAGCTGCAACCGTTCACGACCGACACGATGCGCGAGATATTGGCAGATTACAAGCCAGACTACACCAACGAGGACCTGTTGGCACTGTGGACCATCACGGGTGGCGTGGCGCGCTACATCGAGCTGCTGATGAATAACCACTGCACCGACGTGAAGCGGACGTTGCACTACGTCTGTTCTAGTAGCGACAGTTTCTTCATAGATGAGGGCATGAAAATCTTGGTTCAGGAGTTTGGCAAGCAATATGGCACCTACTTCAGCATCCTAGATCAGATTGCGCATGGCGATGTGACGCAACGCCAAATCGAGGCATCGCTAGGCATCAAGAGTCTGGGTGGGCAACTCAAGATGCTAGAGGAGAAATATGGCATCATCCACAAGAAACGACCCATCGGAGCCAAAGCGGGCAGTCAGACCATCCGCTACGAGATTCAGGACAACTTTTTCCGCTTCTGGTTCCGCTATGTTCACCGCCACGTGTCGTTGATTCAAATCCAGAACATGCCTGCGTTGGAGAAAATTATGACGGACGACTATCCCACCTTCTCGGGTATTGCCCTAGAGCGGTGGTTTCGTCAGAAGATGATAGAGTCGTGCCGCTATCGGCAGATTGGCAGTTGGTGGCAGTCGGGTGGGACGAATGTCAAGGGCAATCGTGACGACTTTGAGATAGACATCGTGGCTGAGGCGCTCGACGGAGAGGTAGAAGCCATCGAGGTGAAACGCAACCCGCAACGTTACAATCCCATGCGGCTCAAAGAGAAAGTAATCCAAATGCAACGGCACCTGTTCACCAACTGCGACATCAAGCTGATTGGATTGTCGATAGAAGATATGTAACACACCACTATCCTCCATTTTGGAACAAAAATAGGGTCAACTATCCTCTAATTTGGAACAAAAAAAGCGATAGCACTGTCCCCACGCTGGTGGTGCAACAGCCTTGCATCGCTTTTGGCCGAAACGCGCAAATTTATATAATTTGCTCTCGCTTGGAGGGTGAAATCTAGCTTCGGTCGTGCTTGGAGCGTAGGCGCTGGCTGACCATCGTGTGTGCGAGGGGCAAACCTAGACTCACACAAAAGCTGCCCACGCCTTTCCACAATCCTGACAGCTCAATTTCGTGAGGATAGAGCAGATATTGCGCCACATTGAGCATGATGAAGAAATATAGCGTGTGGTAGCACAAGATGAGCATCGTGTGGCGACCAATCCAACTGAGCATGGGCTTGATGCAATGGGGCGTCTTGGCCGATAGCAAATAGACACAATAGGTGCCCACAAAGGCGGCAAACATCGATATCAGATAGTGCCTGCACTCAAACGAGGCCAACTCTAAATGAGACCTCCACACACACAGCATCCACACAGGAATGCCCCATAGCAGCCATCGCTTGCTCGACGGCACCAAGCCCTTGTGGCTCCAGTAGTCGCCCATAGCATAAAACACCATGCCACACAAGCCAGTGAGCAGACCCAGCGGCAAGTTCATCACATATTTGCCCACCACCAATGCAACTGTCGAGATGACCAGCGATGTGAGCAGCGCGTAGCGTGTTTGGGTCTTGAGGTAGGCATAAAACCATTTGCACCAATACAATGCCAGCAAAAACCATATAGGACCAATGTCGGGCAGATGGGCACCTATTAGTTGATGGGGCGAGCCGCCATTTGACATCAGCGCCCCCACCACCGTTTCACCCGCCAGGTCGTAGTGCTGTGCCGTGAGACACAAGACGATAGCCACTACCGAGGTGATGACGTAGGGCTTGACCAAATGCTTGTTGCCATGACGGGCAACAACCCTGAGCGGTTGCGCCTTGTAGAAATAGCCCGAGAAAATAAAAAACAAGGGCATGTGGAAGCTGAATATCCAATTCCGCAACAAGTATGGCAACCCAGAGCAATGCCCAAGTATCATCAGCAATATGCCAATGGCCTTAGCAATATCAATATGACTATCGCGTTGTTTCACCATCAAGCACCCCTCTAGATTGATTGAGTCTTTTTTACTTGTGCAAAATTAATCAAAAACATCCACATCCACTATCTAACCCCACGGAGCACTTTAATCTTTGCCTCTCGAATGAATCATTCTGCTATTGGCAATATCTCCTTAAACTTTCCCCATTCTTTATGCTCCCGATAGGCTTCTAAGGACTCTTTTGGCACAAACAATTTTTCGTAGGTTTCAAAAGCCTTTTTTTCAACACTTGGCGGGACAACCGCTTTGCAGATAACTTCCTTGAGATTATTACAGTACGCAAAAGCAGTCCATCCGATTTCCGTCATACTATTTCCAATAGATACAGAGGTCAAACTCGTGCAGCCCCAAAAAGCATTCCATCCAATTCCCGTCACACTATTAGGGATATCCAATGATGTCAGTCCCGTGCACTCATTAAAGGCGAAACTATCAATTTTCGTTACACTGTTTGGAATCGTTACCGATGTCAAACCTGTGCAATGCGAGAAAGCAGAAACCCCTATTTTCGTCACACTGTTTGGAATTGTTATTGATGTCAAATTTATAGAGCCCTTGAATGCGCCTCCTCCGATTTCCGTCACATCATAAGGGATTTCAAACTCATTAGATTTTGCGCAAGGGTATGCAACAAGCTGTTTCTTATCCTTACTGAATAACACACCATCTATAGCACAATAAGAATCGTTATTTGGGTCCACCTGAAAACTTTTCAACCTCGTGCAGCCAGCGAAAGCTTGATCACCGATTTCCGTCACGCTTGAAGGAATCTCCACTGAGGTCAAGCCTATGCAACCATCGAAAGCTGCAAACCCGATCTTCGTTACACTATCAGGAATCACCACCGACTTTAGCCCTACACAACCCATAAAAGCGGTGTCCCCAATTTCCTTCACGGTGTATCTTTTCTTACCCGAAATAGTATATAAAACAGCTTCCTTCGGCAACGTCACGCACGGCAACGCTGAACTTTCTGAGTAAGACTTGAAATTCCAACCACCTGTTTCACTTGTCACAAAAACACACTTGCGATTTTTATTGATAATCTTGTAATAGATTCCTTCAACCTTAAAGTCGTATGTTCTTTCGTTCTTCGCCATAACACCCGATTATTAAATGTTTTTCGTTGCTCCAAAGTTACAAACAATTTTTCAACCCCAACCCCTATTTCTTGTCTCTTTTTTAGCCAACAATATAGTAGAGGCACAAAGCCCAATGCCACTTTAAGCTGGACCATGTAACTCAACCATCATAATCGTCTTAGAGCGAAACCAAGTGTAGGCAAAAGAAAAACGTGGCTGATGTGGTCGCGCTTGAAGTTTGCTTGGCGCTAAGTGGTGTTTTTAATATAGTTACCGCCAAGCAATAATCAAAATACCTTGGCGCTAACTCGATTTTAAGTCAAATAGTTTTTATTGTCTCTTTTTTTTACGAACTTTGCAATCAAATAGTTATAAATAAAAATTTTTATTTTTTTAATTATATGAAAGGTGATGCTATACAATTAATTCAGTTTCTAGATGGAGCTGATAAGCGTTTTATAATACCAGTATATCAACGCAATTACGATTGGACACAGAAGCAATGCAAGCAACTTTTTGATGATTTAGTAAGCGTTATCAGAGATAAAAGTAAATTACATTTTTTTGGTAGCATTGTATCTACTTCTCAAAAAGGTACAAGGGGTAATTGTCTAATTATTGATGGTCAACAACGCATCACAACAGTCTCGTTGCTTTTTGTAGCATTGACAAATCTATTGAAAGAGGGTCTCATCACATCTGAGAACGAGTATCTATGTGCTAAAATTGAAGAGACGTTTATCATTGACAAGTATAGTAAGGACGTTCGCAAATTGCGATTGAAGCCAATTAAAAACGATTGCACAGCCTTTGATAGTGTTGTCAAGGGTGATGAAAATGAATTTGTTAAGGGTTCTAATATTACGAGCAATTACCAATACTTTTGTAGTAGGATATTGAATTGCGACCTGATGGCTGATGAACTATATGAGGCCATTTCTCGTCTTGAAATTATTGATATCCAAGTTGGTGAGGATGAGAATCCTCAACTTATCTTTGAAAGTCTAAACTCAACAGGACTTGACCTTACTGAGGCAGATAAAATACGCAATTTTATGCTGATGGGTCTTGATGCTGTTACCCAAGAAGACTATTATGAAAAATATTGGAACAAGATAGAGCACCAAACAGACTATAAAGTTAGTGAGTTTATAAGGCACTATCTAACGGTTAAGCAACGAGCAATACCCAAGATTGCTAATGTGTATGATGTTTTTAAAGAATATGTAAGAAAGATGGACTCATCCAACAAAGTAGAGACGTATGGGAACATCCTAGAGGATATGCTGTGTTATGCCAAGCTGTACCACAAAATCACCCATTCAATGACAGGGATTGACAAGGCAGACAACATTTTGAATCGATTGAATCTGCTTGATGTAAAAGTTTCCTATCCGTTTATACTGAACTTATTGTATCGTTATGAAAAGGATGAGATAACCCCAGAGGATGTTTATCGTTCGTTGGAATGTGTGGAATCGTTTGTGTTCCGTCGCATTATCTGTCCTGGCTTTACAACCAATGCATTGAATAAAATATTTTGCACCCTAGATAATGATATATCAAAGGTGAAAAGAGATGATGATACCTATTATTCGGTTTTAGTATATATCTTGGAGCATAAGAGTGGCAATGCTGGATTCCCTATTGATGCTGAATTCAAAGCAGCCTTAGCTGTTAGGGACATTTATAATATGCAAAAGAAGAACAAAGAGTATTTGTTTGACCGTCTAGAAAATAGAGATACCATCGAGCATGTTAATGTGATATCACTAATGGAAAAGGGGGCACTCACCATTGAGCATATTATGCCACAAGGTCTATCTGAAGAATGGAAAAATTCATTGGGTGAGAATTGGAAGCAAATTCAGGATGAGCGACTCCACACTTTGGCTAACCTTACGTTGACGGGATATAATGGAAAATATTCTAATCACTCATTTGAGTTCAAAAAGTATTGTGAACATGGATTTAAGGATAGTGCCCTTAATATCAACAAGCAACTGCTTGACTTTGAAAAATGGACCGACAAAGAAATGGATGCTCGTAGTAATACCCTAATAGGCATAGCTTTGAAATTATGGCCTTATCCAGAAACAAACTTTGTGCCTGTGGCTCCAATCCTTGATCAAGTGTCGCTTGAAGATGCAGATGACTTGACAGGCCGAAAGCCAGTTTCATACACTTATGGGGACTCTGATGAGCATAAATGCAAAGAATGGGCGGCGATGTTTACAAGGGTTGTATCTTTGCTATATGCCGAAGATAGTGCCCCTATGAATAGGCTTGCCGCTAGCAATGGCTGTGGAGATATTCGTTTTTTTGATAAACAACCAAATACTGAATGGTATGAAATTGCAAAGGGACTATATATTAAAAAGGCCAATGACACGAGGCAAAAGCTCAATGACTTGAACAAGATTTTTGAAGCCTATGGGAAAGATAAATCCGATTTGGTCTTTAACCTAAAGCCTCAGCACTAAAAGCGATTTCCCCCCCCCTCTCTCTATCGGGGGCTCTGAAATCACAAGCCGCTCTGTTCCCTGAGTGTGGGGGTAGAGCGGCATTGTTGTTGGGGTGGAGTGGGAGAGGGTCAGAATTGCTTGGCGGCGGCAAGCACCACTTCGCTGAGGGTGGGATGACCGTGGATGCTTTGTGCCAGCACATCGATGGTGAGGTCGCCATTGATGGCGGTCACCACCTCTTGGATGAGGTCGGCGGCATGTGCTCCACAGATGTGGCAGCCCACAATGTGGCGCGTGGCGTTGTCCACAATCATCTTGATTAGGCCATCGGTTTCGGCCATTGACACGGCTTTGCCATTGCTGCGAAAGAAGGCTTTTTTCACCGTCACGTCGAGGCCTTGCTGCTCGCATTGCTCCTCGGTGAGCCCCACCATAGCCAATTCGGGCACGGTGAACACTGCGCTGGGCACCACGTCGAGGCGCAGGTTGTCGCGCTCGCCCAAGATGTGGTGCAGGGCACGCATGCCCTGTGCAGTGGCAGCATGAGCCAGCATGCAGCGACCATTCACGTCGCCAATGGCATAGACGCCCTCGACGTTAGTGAGCATGTTGTCGTCCACCTCGATGCCACGTCGCCCCATAGTAACGCCTAGGGTGTTGAGTCCTTGTGGCAACACGGGTTGGCGACCCACCGACATCAGCACTCGCTGGGCAGTGACGCTCTGGGTCTTGCCCTTGAGGTCATAGGTGACGGTGAGTTGGCCATCGTCGCCTTGGGTGATGCCATTGACGGCTGCTTGGGTGACAATCTTGATGCCACGCTTGGTGAGTACCGTCTTGAGGCGCTTGGCCACATCTTTGTCGAACGGCGGCAATATCTCTTTGCAGTATTCAATCACAGTCACCTGCACGCCAAAGCTGCTAAACACGCCAGCAAACTCCATACCTATCACGCCACCGCCCACGATGCAAAGGCTCTCGGGCAGCGTGCGCATAGCCAAGATGTCGTCGCTGGTCATAGCGAGTTCGGCGCCCTCGATGGGCAGTCCGCGCGGTGCCGAGCCTGTGGCAATCACGATGTGGCGCCCTTGGTAGGTCTCGCCCGCTACGGTCACGGTGTGGGCATCGGTCAGTGCGGCCTCGCCACGCACCACGGTGATGTTGGGGTTATTCATCAGCATCTCCACGCCTTCGCGCAACTGGGTCACCACTTGATCTTTGCGTTCTGCCACGGGAGCATAGTCGAAAGTTAGCTCGCCTGTGGTCACGCCCCATTGGGCGGCTTGGTGCAGGGTGTTGACCACTTCGGCATTGCGACACAGCGCCTTGGTGGGGATGCATCCGCGATTGAGGCAAGTGCCACCCATCAAGTCGCGCTCGATGATGGCCACGCTGAGTTGGTGCTGGGCAGCCTCGGCCGCCATCTCATAGCCGCCAGGGCCTGCACCGATAATAATCAGGTCGTACATATATATTATATTATTATGTGTGATTGGGGGTGCGTAATCGTTTTGATTGGATGATATAAATCTAAGAAAAAAATTAAAAAGTCCACACAGTGGTCACACTCACCTAGGTGGCAGGCAACCCCTGTGTGGAACAAATAGTTATGCGTTAGTCTTGGCTCTCGGCCACTAGCTCACGCCAAGTGACGATGGGGTGCAACGCTGCCTGGGTGTCATCGAGGCGACGCACGGGCGTGTGATGCGGTGCTCCCTTCACGAGGTCGGGGTCGTCTTTGGCCTCTTGCGCAATCTTGCGCATTACAGCGATAAAGTCGTCGAGCGTCTGCTTGCTCTCGTTCTCGGTGGGCTCAATCATCAGTGCCTCGTGGAACAGTAGCGGGAAGTACACCGTGGGAGCATGGAAGCCGTAGTCAAGCAAGCGCTTGGCCACGTCGAGGGTGGTTACGCCTGTGGACTTGTCCTTGAGTCCGTCATACACAAACTCGTGCTTGCACACGCCACCAATGGGCAGTTCATAGCAGTCCTTGAGCGACTCCTTGATGTAGTTGGCATTGAGCGTGGCTAGCGGACCCACCCACTTGAGCTGGTCTTTGCCTAGCGTCAAGATATAGGCATAGGCACGCATCATCACGCCAAAGTTGCCTAGGAAGCCTGAGATGCTACCCAGCGAATCGTTGCCAAACTCTACCGAGAAGCAGTCGCAGCCATCGTCATCGGTGGTGCGCACCACGTGTGGATTGGGCAAGAACTTCTCTAGACCAGCACGCACGCCCACTGGGCCGCTACCTGGACCACCACCGCCATGAGGCGTCGAGAAGGTCTTGTGCAGGTTGATGTGCATGATGTCGAAGCCGATGTCGCCTGGACGCACCTTGCCCAGCATGGGGTTGAGGTTGGCGCCGTCGTAGTACATCAAGCCACCAGCCTCGTGCACTAGCTTGGCAATCTCGGCAATGTTGTGCTCAAAGATACCCAGCGTGTTGGGGTTGGTCATCATCATGCCAGCGATGGTGTCGTCGAGCAAGGGCTTGAGGTCATCGACATCTACCGTGCCATCGGGGCGGCTCTTGACCACCACCACGTCTAGGCCACACACGGCAGCGCTAGCGGGGTTGGTGCCATGAGCCGAGTCGGGGATAATCACCTTGGTGCGCTTGTGGTCGCCACGGTCGTTGTGGTAGCTGCGCATCACCATCAGTCCCGTCAGCTCGCCATGAGCGCCAGCAAAGGGGTTGAGGGTGAACTCGCTCAGTCCCGAAATCTCGGCAAGGCTCTGTTGCAAGAAGTAATAGACAGCCAATGCACCCTGCACGGTTTCGGGATTTTGCAACGGATGCAGATTCACAAAGCCACGATGGGCAGCCATCTCTTCGTCGATTTTGGGGTTATACTTCATCGTGCACGACCCCAGTGGATAGAATCCCGTGTCCACGCCAAAGTTGTTGTTGCTCATGTTGGTGTAGTGACGCACCACAGTGAGCTCATCAACCTCAGGCAACTCGGGTGCTTGGTCGCGCAACAACTCCTTGGGCAGGTCGCTCAGTGAGTAGTCGGCACAATCGTTTTCGGGCAGCGAATAGCCCTTGCGGCCAGGCTGTGAGAGTTCAAATATCAGTTTTCCGTAATAGGTGTTGTTCATTGCTTGTCCTCCTCCTTGTCCTCTTGTTGGTTAAACAATACGCAAGATTCCACTAGGGCGTCGCAGTCCTCCTTGGTGTAGGTCTCGGTGACGCACAGCAACAGGGTGTCGTCGGCAATCTTGAGGCCACACTGGTCGGGGAAGCAGAACTCCTGCAACTCATCGATGTTGAGCTTGGTCTTCACCGCAAACTCGTTGAGGAAGGGCTTGTCGGGATAGGCGAGCTCAAACAGCCCCGTCTCTACTAGCTTGTCGGCCAGATAGTGTGCACGGCTGTAGCCCAGCTCATTGACTTCGCGCAAGCCTTGCTTGCCCATCAGTGCCATATACACGGTCACATAGAGGGCCATCAGGCTCTCGTTGGAGCAGATGTTGCTCGTAGCCTTCTCGCGACGGATGTGCTGCTCGCGTGCTTGCAAGGTGAGCACAAAGGTGCGCTTGCCGTCCATGTCCTTGGTGGCACCCACGATGCGGCCAGGCATCTTGCGGATGAGCTTTTTGCTCGTGCACAAAAATCCCACGTATGGACCGCCAAAGTTCATGGGTATGCCCAGGCTCTGCCCGTCGCCCACTGCGATGTCGGCACCCCATTGACCAGGAGTCTTGACCACGCTCAGCGCGGTGGCCACGCAGTTCATGATGAGTAGTGCCTTGTGGTTGTGACAGAGGTCGGCCACGCCAGTGTAGTCCTCGAGGATACCATAGTAGTTGGGAGTGGCCACAATCACGCCTGCCACATCGTCTTTGGCGAGCTCGGCAGTGAGTGCTTGGCGGTCGGTGACGCCATCGGTAGCAGCAATGTGAGTGACCTCCACGCCATGGAACTTGGCATAGGTCTCTACCACGCGGATAACGGCTGGATTGACGGTGTCGCTGATGAGCACGCGGTTGCGCTTTTTGGCATTGGCAACAGCCATCATCATGGCTTCGGCCGTAGCGGTGCAGCCGTCATACATCGAGGCGTTGCTCACCTCCATGCCTGTTAGCTCGGCCATCATGCTCTGATACTCAAAGATGTATTGTAGGGTGCCCTGCGAGATTTCGGCCTGATAGGGCGTGTAGGAGGTCAGGAACTCGCTGCGAGCAACGATGTTCTGAGCCACCGAGGGCGTGTAGTGGTCATAGCAGCCTGCGCCGAGAAACGACTTGGAAGTGAAGTTGTAGGACGCCAATTCGTCGAACAAATCACGCACCTCCATTTCGCTCATCGACTTGGGCAGGTCGTAGTCGCGATGCAGCTGCAAGTCCTCGGGCACGTCTTGATAGAGGTCATCGAGCGACTTCACGCCAGCCTTGGCGAGCATAGCTTGCAGCTCGGCATCGGTGTGCGGAAAAAATTTATATGGCATTTTCCTAATCGATTGTTATTAGCCACCCACATCTAGCTCACACTGAGGGTGGGCTGATGGGGTGGTTGTGATTGATTTACTCGTTGATAAAAGCTTTGTACTTGTCGGCATCCATCAAGTTCTCGAGCTCGGTGGGGTCGCTGAGTTGCACCTTGATAATCCAGTTCTCAAAAGCATCTTTGTTGATGAGGCCAGGCTCGTCGGCGAGGGCTTCGTTGACCTCGACCACGGTGCCGCTCACGGGCGAATTGAGGTCGCTAGCTGCCTTGACGCTCTCTACGGCGCCAAATTCCTCGCCTGCGCTCACCTCGTCATCCACCTCAGGCATATCAACATACACCACATTGCCTAGCTCGTGCTGTGCATAGTCGGTGATACCGATGTAGCCAAACTCGCCATCCACTTTCACATACTCATGTGACTCGCTATAGTAGAGTCCTTCGATAATCTTACTCATTGTCGTCTGTTTTGATTGTTTTGTTGATAGGTTGGTTTATAAAAATGATATTCTTTTTTTTTGCGCTTATTTCTTGTAGTTGGGGGTGTAGAAACGCTTCTTGACCACTGTGGCGGGGAACACCTTTTTGCGGATGCGCACACTCAGCTCGTTGCCTAGGGTGCCCACGGGGCGGTCAACCAGTGCAAAGGCCACACTCTTGTCGAGCGTGATGCTGTGATAGCCTGTGGTCACATAGCCCACCACCTTGTCGCCATCGAGCACCTCGTAGCCGTGGCGAGGGATAGCCTTGTCGTGCAGTTCTAGGCCCACCAGCTTCTTGGGTGTGCCCTCGGCCTTTTGCTTGGCGCAGGCTTCCTTGCCGATGAAGTCACCCTCCTTGTCGAGCTTGACAAACATGCCAAAGGTGGCTGCGATGGGCGAAATCTCGGCTGTGAGCTCGTCTCCATACAGTGGCAAACCAGCCTCAAAGCGCAGGGTGTCGCGGCAGCCTAGTCCGCAGGGTTGCACCCCAGCCTCCATGAGCATATCCCACATCTTCACGATGGCCTTGTGTGAGGCATACACCTCAAAGCCGTCTTCGCCTGTGTAGCCTGTGCGGCTCACGATGATGGTCTCGCCATCATAGTCCATCTTTTTGAAGGTGTAGAACGTCAAGTCTCTAGCGTCTATCTTGAGCACATTGAGCAAGGTCTGCTCGGCTTCGGGGCCTTGCACGGCAATCTGGCCATAGTAGTCGCTCTGGTGGTCCACCTTCACGTCGAACTGCTTGGCTTGCTCGTTGATCCAAGCCACATCCTTGTCGATGTTGGCTGCATTGATCACTAGGAAGTAGTCGTCATCGGCCACGCGATACACGAGCAGGTCGTCCACCGTGCCACCATCGGGATAGAGCATCATGCCATATAGGATTTGCCCTGCCTTGATGGCGTTGATATCGTTGGTGAAGATGTAGTTGGTGAACTTGGCTGCTTCGGGACCAGTGATTTCTACCTCGCCCATGTGTGAGACATCAAACACGCCCACATGGTTGCGCACTGCGTTGTGCTCTTGGATGATGCCCGCATACTGGATGGGCATATCAAATCCGCCAAATGGGGTCATCACAGCCCCCAGAGCGATGTGCCTGTCGTGCAGGCAAGTTTTCTTGATTGCTTCTGCCATTGTCGTTTTTAAAAAATAATAGTCAGTTTTGTTAGTTCATTAAAAGGTTGATAAATTGCTCATTAGTCATGTTCATAATCACGCTACCCACCTGCTTGTCGGCTAGCGCTGCCTCAACATCGGCGCGGTGGTAGGGCACTCCGTGCAGCCATTGGCTGATAGTGGCTTGGGCATCACCCAGCTCCAGATAGTCGCCACTGAGGCGCACCCGCTGCAAGGTGTGGTGGTGCAGCTCCACACTCACGGCCACATGGCCCACGCCCTCATAGCGTGCCTGACTCATCCACTGACAACGGGGGTCGTTGCCCTCGATGAAG
>Ga0181612_134608_pt1 | contig 24684 bp, 20 predicted proteins | sample HoacroProtozoa21_FD_119630 | JGI IMG/M metagenome (GOLD analysis project Ga0181612, IMG submission 119630) | Hoatzin crop microbial communities from Cojedes, Venezuel. Combined Assembly of Gp0051906, Gp0051904, Gp0051908
AGATGTTATAGAGATGACAAGTGAAAAAAGCAGGATATGCCTTTCAAGGATCCATGCTTGCATGGAATATCAAGACATTAGTCACTGGCTAATGCTATAAAATACTGTTTCTATTTAATGCCATTTATCAGAACAATACGAGCAACTGGCGAAGAAACACAAGCGTGGTTACAGACATTCCTGTTCTTCTGTCAGCTATGAAGGATCCTAAATTTATTCCCTACTTTACATGTTTATGCTGACATGAATAAACAATACATTCTAATATACCAGTGACTTAACCTTTCTCTTTAAGCAAATAATTTTATGACATAATTACGAATAAACATTTAAAATTTGCTTAGAGTATAAGAAGAGTTTAAATGCATAAGCAGACTGAAGTGTTTAATGTTTCTTTACTTAGATACCTCTGAATTTGTCATAACACAAAAACTAAAAATTCAATTTCCTAATATGTTTCAATGATATTTAAAGAGATACAGAAAATTTTCCTCCAAAGTTTGTTCACATGGCATGGTTTAAATAAGCACAAAACCTGCTGTAATTACTGTAAGACAGCTAAAAAAATGATCAGCCTGGGTGTAGCTAAGTGGGATTAAGAAAGCTCTGGACCAGATCAGCACATGCTCTGTGCTTGTAATTGGATCGAGACTTTCACAAGACTTCTAATACACAGTTAGGGATTTGCAGTGTCCCATCAGAAAGCACGGCCAGGTACTTAACTGTCTAGGCTGTATGCAGAAATCCATCTCTTCCATTTGGATGCTGAGCTATTCTTTGAATATGGAGCTCAATAAACTATTTAACATCTCTGATTTAACATGCTGCCCACCTCAAGGATGGGAGCAAGTAGCTATAATTCAGCTTAAATTTGCTTTAAAGCTCTCTAGGTTCTAGAATACTTTCCCTGACTTTCACATTCCAGTGGCTTTGTTTTTATTAGTAATGCAACAGAAAACCACCGTACAGTACTCGCACACATGCCAACGTGCATGCCTGCCCCGAGGCAGGGGGGTCCCCCACTTGCTGCACTGGTACTGGCAGTGGCCCGCCTTGATGCAGGCTACTCCTGGTATCCGCCGCAGAGGATGCTTGGCCAGGCCCACGTGGGGAGGTCTCGATGCCACAGCAAAACTTCCGACAGTGCCAAACCCAGTTCTGGCAGCTGCTGCTTCTGCTTCAAGGTCTCTATTCTCCATAGTTGCAAGTTTTTATGTGTTTTTTAATGCTACTTTTCAAGCTGATGCCTTCTTTATTTCAGAAGTATCTTGATAATTCTGACTCATGGTTATCTTCCACTTTCATATGAGCAGTTTTGGACAAATGTGCTCACAGCCCTTCGGGGAAGCCCAGTCACACACCCTGTTTACGCTGCTGCTCCTACCTTGGCAGGTGGCATTATCCAGGCCATTTGCCATGGGTAGGCTGAGACAGCACATTGCATTCTTTCAGTTTTTGTGGACATGGACATTTAGAAACAAACCTGAATTAGTTGAGATGACTTATACTACAGGCAAGAATAGGGGAAATCATTATGATTGATGAGTTTAATTTTTTTATAGAAAGCTACAAATTTCACTCTGTCCTTTCTGTGTAGCTCAGTGTTTTGAACTGCTAAGTATCACCATACTTAGTATTAAGTTTATTACACCAGAAAGTTATGATGCCTCCTGCATCCGCATAGTGTTTCAATATCCAAAGATCTATTATCAGTTCTGACAGCGGAATTGGAGTTTTTCTTTCTTTTCTATAGAACATCTACTGACCATTTGAGGTTTGACAGTCCTGTTTTTCTACAGGTATGCAAAGCTGAGAATACAGGAAGCTGTATTCCCTTGCAGCTATGCTTCAGTTTTCCCCTCCTCCCACCTTCATTTTATCTACTAAAATGAATGTACACCTTGTTCTCAGAACGCTTGCTCCTCACACAAAAGTGCATGAAAAACGTTGGGAATGCTAAGTGGCATCTGAGAACATCTTTTTTGAATAAGATTGAGCCTGAAAGCTCTTCAGAAGTTCAGACTTACTCTTATAGGAAAAGAATATGAAATAAGTCAGCCCCAGCTACTGTGACCACTCATTTATGCTAATGGACTTTGATGGGAACTTCTCTCATCAACAATTTTTAATGCCTTTTCAGAGTGTTTCAGATTCTTAATAGGCCTAATAGTGTGGGGAACCAAAAGACATCCAGATGAATTACGCTTTCACAGTAACATTATACTGTCATTCTCTCACTGTTATAACTTCAAAACCATACTTGGGGTTAGAGTGATCTCAAATGCACATCAGATCCTAAGCCATTTTGAGATCCTTTTAGCTTTCATTATAACTTGGTTTGTTCTGCAGACACAACTTACTCTAAAAATTCTAAAATCCAATCTTGTAAAGAAACAGGAATTGGACTTTAATGTGAATATGAATAGCCACAGCGATGTTGACTAGAATAAAAAGCATTTATGAAGGAAAGGCATTCATCTTTTAGAACAGCCAGTGTCCTCCCAGGGTGAAGAAGAAACTATCTCAATAAAATGTTGGGACAGATCCCAGTATAGTTGGCTTATGCTGCTCCATGCTTTAAGAGGAGAAAAACTAACCCTTTGTAGGATTCTCAAATGCACAAAGCAGCGCATAGGTGAAGACAAAGTCAACAGATTAAAACTGCACTCCTGCAAGGCAATTCTGGAATCTGGCCAGGACTTTCAGCTTACTCTGGGTCTCTGAGCAAGAGCCAAGCAACAGCTATACAGGGGTCACTACTTCAACTTACCTAGGAACATACCAGGCCAGAAAAAACAAATTGGCAAGCTAAAAAAAGCACAATTTATCCACTTGGGCTAATATTTCTGCCTTTCATTATTTTTATTTTTTTTAAATGGCAGAAGTTGGGGACTAGATTTGTTCTGGTCTGGGTTATTTTTAGGGTTTTTTTGGTGGTGGTTTTTTTTTGGTTTTTTTTGTTTGGTTTTTTTTGCATCTTCCTCTGGAGTATCAGCCTGTTGCTTGGTATGGGGGATAAGATAAGATTATCCCAATTTTCCAAAGACACATTGACTTAAAAGCAAAATACAGACTCTAAGAGAGACTTCCTGAAAAGCTCTTTTCTCACACGCTTTCACAGATTAATAAGGAGGAGGAAAGTTCAGAGGAGCAGGCACAAATGATATCATAACACTTACCAATGTTTACAAATAAGTAGAAACCGTGACAGAAACAGAAAATGGCAATATGTATGTCATCTTTTAAAAAGCAATAATAAGGTCAGAAGAATCCATGAGATTTTTTTAAATTAAAAATAAAACCAAACTAAATCCCTGAGGGAAAACAAGCTTTCTGCTTCCTGAAGGCACAAAGATACCTGTGAAAAAAACAATCAGGCAGTTATGGAAAGCTCAGGAAAAGAAAAAGATAAAACAGTGTACAAAGGAAAGGCAAATTATTACCTCTATTCCTGCAAGCTTGGACATGCAAAGAATAGATGGATCAGAGATAGGTCCATCTGTCCAAATTTTGAAATCTACAAATGCTGAGACAGGAGCCCATGACTGTTTGTGGTGCACAGCAGCAGAACCTTACCAGGTTGGTATTTGGCAGCTAATTCATTTAAACATAGAGAGAATCACTATGGCTGATCCACAAATGTAGTTGGATCAATACATGCCAATAGGGAGAAGGTCTGAATTAAGAACATTCAGGAAAGAGCCCCTTTTAACATGCAGAGAATCTATGAAAAAAGAACAACAAAACAGTATGCTTATCTATCATATACATACTAGCATATTGAAATCCTTCATAAGAAGATTGCAAAACCTAGCATTAAACGCTGTTCCACCCTGATTAACAGAAGCCACAAAGTAACTCAGGTTGTGTGTGTAATGAAGAGAACATAATCAAGGGCTAGATGCCACTGAATTTGTTGTATCTGCTGTTTCTTACTGATTGGCTCCAGCACTTCACAGCAGCTTCGGAAACACTGGGACATATATATGGGTTAGATCAGACAAATATGTGCCATCAGGTCTAATCGTGTTCATGCAGTTCTGCCTTACACTTAAAATACACCCAGCAACATTGAAATAGCAAATGAGAATACCACCTGCAAGTGCAATCAGTCAGTGGAATCACACAGAAACAGGAAAAAGAAGTCAGAGATTTTTATACCCATGCCAATTCAGAGCCTACAGCATGGCAATTTTGAGAAATGTGGGTTCTTTTAATTAAAAAGTTTTAGAGAGTTTTCAAAAAGGACACTCACTCCCTGAAAAAGGCAGGTCTCCTGATGGCAAGCACAAAAAAAATAAAGCCATCTAGGATCTTTGTCTAAAGCTATTCTTTCTCACTTCAGTACTATAAGGATACAAGTTTGTTCATTAAAACCATAACTATTTTTTTCCCAAGAAAGAGAAGAGAAACTAGCTTTATAAGTGGTGCATTCCTTCAGTCATAGGTAATTAGCAAACAGAAAACTGTCAGAAGATTTTGGCAAGCCCAGGCAATAATGACTCACAACAACTATTTTTTTTAGCCAAGAAGCTTTTTCCATACCTCTTCGGTCCTTCCTTTCTGTTACGTTCAGCATGGCTTTCAACTTTTCATTTGGTCACCTGCAATTGCTTGTCTCATATGTGTTTGGGCAGTATGTAAGTCAGCCAAATGGGGTAAATTTGTCAAGAACAAATAAAGCCCCACTCCCCTGGCAGCTGTGGGTCCTTGCTAAGCAACAGCAGGACATTCTCAGTGTAAGACCTGATGACAGCATGCTTCCATTCGATACTTACTTGCTCACCTCTGTCATCACACTGTGATAACCAGGGAATCCAGCCCTCAGATAATCCAGAACACTCTTGGATTCTACTGACCTAGTCCTTGTTTTAGCAACTTTTTACTGGAGATAAAGGAAGGCCTATTAAATTGATCACAAGACAAATACTAAGCAATTTGAGGTTTAGTTCTGGATTTCATATTAACTTTGAAAAAACACTTCTTGTAAATGTATTTCACATCTGTGATAACAATTGTGCTCTGTAGATGTGCAAGGGTTAATTAGTTATAACTCCTCTTGAAAAATGTAAAGTGCTACATAAGTGCTAAATACCATAGACTTTTCCAATAATAAAATGGCATAATTCCTAGACCTGATTACAACCTGTCCAAAAACCATGCATAATGCATACATACTCAAAAATGTACATCATCCATTATATATGACCTCAAGCAGCCTAGAGAAAGGGTATTAGCCTAAGTAATCCAGTAAGTATTTTGCTCTCTCTAAAATGGTCCAGAATTAATAGACTGTAAAATAAGTATCTTTATTCTCCCTATCTTTGCTTGCAGTTAGTATGGTAAAAAATATTGTTCCTTTAATACAGTATGAATTATGAAAGGTTCGCATGCAACAAAATTAAAGTGGCATTCATTCAGTTTGGACAAAATGCAAAAATAGTTAAGGAGTAGTAACGCTGTTCTGATTATATAAGTAAGTTGTACTTAGATACTATACAGCAAGGCAGCTTGAGAGCCTTACAGGAGATAACGGATTACAACATTCCTATAAAAGGGTATCATCCTCATGTTTACAAAGAGCGAAAGAAAAGGATGAAGTGAATTAAATGAACTGTCCAAGGTGAAATAAGGGCCAGACTGAGCTAGAAAATTTGGTCAGTCTCCTAAGTCGTTGGTTAGCAGTCAAACCTCCAGCTCTGTCTTATCAAAGGATTTCCTTTCCAGTATAGCTATTGTTTTATCTTGTTATTTGTCAAGAATGAAAATCTCCAGAATGGTCACGTGGAGATAACGTAACTCTGAAGGAAGTAGCTATTAGTATTAAAAAAGCAGACAATGTAGTGAAAGAGGGGTAAAGGAGACAAAACACACCAGACTGAATTTGCAACAGAAACATAAATATTTGTGGGAGAAAGTCCCTAAAAGTAAGTTCCTGGATTGTCAAAACCAATCAAAAAAAGCAGTCTTAGGAAGAGAAGAAGCATAGTCTTGGAAGCCCTGATTTTATTTCACTTGCTTAGTAACACAAGAAAATCTGGTGCCTCGATTGCATTTATACTTGCAGACAATAAGGACTCTGGCTTCTGGGAGGGACTTAGTTTCTAAAGTAAGACCCTAGACATCCGTGGAGCCACACAGTGGGTATATTACTTCAGTCAATGTATATTTGTCTTCTTGGGCAGTCAGCACTGCTAGTAAATTTTGGGGGAGATTGTCCTGAAAGCTTCAGCTCTGGGCTGGCTTCAAGGAGTGATAGTTCTTTAGGACTTTCACCCATGCTAGTTGTAATGAAAAGCACGAGGTGACAGAAGGCTCTTGTCATTTTTGCCACTGCAACTCAACATCTCATGAATTTCAGGGAGCAAGACATTCCGAGTCCCTGAAAAGGAAGAACAGGACATAGGAATCATCCTCCCAACCTTACACTCCCATGCTCTCATGCACAGTGTCTGAGCTCACAAACAGAAGAGAACAGCAAAAAGCTGCTTGCCCGTTTGCTGTCCTGTTAGCAGAAATGGGTTGGAAATGAAACTGCATGCCTCCTACATTTCTCTGCTCATTAGTCGCCACCTCTGAGTTTGCTACTGTAATTAACAGCAGTTACATGCTTAGACTGAGGGCATTAAACCTCAAGAGCAGGAAGATTTAGGCATATCTGTTTCAGGCCCTTCCTAAATTACAGCTGGACAGGTGCAACTTGCAAGCTGTCCTCAGTCTGTCTGCAGCTCTTAAACCTTTGCTTGAGCTGTCAATGCATTTGGCAAAGTACGTGTCACTCCAACCTGATTCCTATGCTCAGAAAAGAACATTCATCCTGTTCGTGTTGTGCCAACTTCCCAGAACACCTTCTGCAGACAGGAGCACAACCCTTCCCACCTTCTTCTGGCAATGCACTACACCCTGACCTGGACACTGCCGCTTGTCAAGAACGCAGTTAATCCTTCATGACTATGTGGTCCTGGGCCTCTCTGAGGATTCCCCAAAATGTCAGGTAATGCCAACTACACAGCTCTTCTGAGATATGCCACTTGATGGCTAAGAGAATGGACTTGATTCCCACTATTTCCAGGAAATGCTGTCCAATAATAATTTAATTTGCTTACAGGCTGCATCTCAGTTCAAACCAGAGCTAAGAGAAGGCACTGGAGAACTCTGCTACCCTGTTAGCAGCTCTGAGTCACTCTGATTGCTCTGAACCCTGCATCAGAACTGTTTATAAAACCCAGCTTTATCAACATGCATCTGGTGAGAACTTGGCAGACAACTTTGCCCAGTGGGGGAAAAAAAAAAAATCTATTTAATCCTTGGAACATTTGCAGTCTCCAGACAGCCAACCAAATGAATACTTAGCTGCTTTTCCTGAATATGCATTTGTTGGCGGTTTCCAAAGGGTTAAGAGCTAGATCTAATTGCTAATAAAGTCAAATGAAGTATTCTCAAAGGCATTAATGGTAATTGTTTCAGGCTCCAAATGAGTTAAACCAGTTTTTAATTAAACAATATTTAATAAATAACATCTAAAACAACTGAGCTGCTATCTTAAGGCTTACTAAGGAAAGGTTGATTCTTAAAATTGTGTTTTTTGCAGACTCTGTCTGCAACATAGAGGAGGTTGGACTGAGCTTTTATAGTAGAATAAAGCATATATCTTTGTGAGATCAACCTTGCCGTGGTAACTTTGATTTCAATTGAATTATGCCATGTTCGCAGCAGATCAGAATATTTGAATATTTTATAGAACTCTGAGCTGATATCCATGTAATAAAGTGCAAGGCTCTTCCTTACATAAAGACTTTCATATTAGTACATTTTCAAATCCAGCATGTTGAGACTTTTAAGCTCCTGGAGCTGGGACTGTCTTCATTCTGTTTTTGCAGCGCCTAGCAGAGTGCAGTTCCAATACACAAACAGGGCTGATGGGTATTCCAGTAATACAAACTATGAGTGATTTACTTACATTTCACCTGTCTTCATGTCACAAACCAGATGCTTCTTCTGTCATGTGCAAAGGGTTGTATGTAATACACTTCTGACTAAGCAAGTGTGAAAGGCGTCAAAGACCTACCTGACAAATTATATGGCAGATTTATTTATAAACTAGTGTTCTTTCAGATGTACTGCCTGAGAACATGCTTGTCAAACAATAGCGTAGTCTACAAACACACAATAGTCTTAATACGGCGGGAAATGTAGATAAAATGCATCCAGACTCCAGCACCCTTGCTGGCTCCAAGTTCCTTACTCCACCACAGTCCCACTGAAACTAGCTGTGCAGCATGCCCAGCAACTATCGCCAGCCAGTCATCAAGTGTTCTAATTCCAGTATGATAGCAGAAGGCATCTTGATCCACTCCCCCTGGTCATACCTACTCCTATCAGTTATGAGTCACTGCCATTCTTCGCTCCACTCCGACTTCTGTAATTATGACAATCCCTGAAGGAAATGGGATTATTACCTTGGAAGTCAATGTGCTGACAGGCTGTGTGAGCTGCCACCGTTGACTGGGACCTGCTTAGAGCTCTCAGCAGTGATGAATATCCTAGTGACAACATTTCAGTTAAAATTTGTCAACTAAGGAATATGACTTTTTAAAAATGTCATGTGCATGGTCTGAAAGGGATACTAACAGCCACAAAAAGAAATTAGCAAGAGAAGAATTCTATTCACACCACATAAGCAGTATGAAACTTCCTTTTCCCCCCATAATATATTTTTCCTTCTGATAAAAGGTTTCCTTAGTACTGTAATACATAGAAAATTCAATTCAAAAGATTTCTTCAACCATGTTAAGTTTCCATTAATGCAACAAAAACAATGATTTGTATACATTAAATACTAGCAAAGCAAAATTCTGCAGACCTAGTGCATACACTACTGGATTGATGATTGCTCTGCACAATGTGCAAGGAGTAAGCCTGCAGTGAGTTAGAAGCGCAGAGGAATCACAGGGATTTTCTTCCTTTTTATTTTCTGCGTATTTACACAGGCTCTTTGTGTCAGGGCCTACAGCATATCTCTCCCCTCTGATTTTCTCCAGGCAAGTGAGCTGGTAAGCTCTGTGAAGAAAGCTAGGAGCTGCCTCAGCAGGTCTGCTAAGATGTCTTGTGAGGGTTCCCTGCTTCCTCCCTTGTCAGCTGAATCTCTCACCCCTGTCCCCTGCCTGAGCTATGTCTCAGCTGTGTCTCACAGCTGTGCCCATGCCTGGCCATGGATCCCCTTGATCCAAACACTGATCCACAGACTGACTGCCCAGCTGACCTTGGCCCATGCCCACAGAGGTGCCTGATGTGCTGGGCTGGCGACTGACCCTCTGGTCTGCCCTGCTCCCTCGCTGGGGGCAGTGGGACAGGACCTGGCTGGCAAGGAATGCGCAGGAATACCCTGCCACTTCTGGTTCCCCAGCCATCTGTCAGTCCATGCTGCACCCTGATATTTAGTGTTTAACAACAGTATGTCAACTTCTTTTAAATACTAGGAAATACACATTTCTGAAGTGTCTCAAAAATAAGATGAAAGCAAGAAAACTAAAAAGCACCCAATACAGACAAGCATGATTTCCTAAGGGACAGAGGCACAGGTCTTTAATTGATATTTTAAGCTTCAAGACTGAATTAGTAACCCAATTACAACTCTTAGCATCAGCATCTTAATACTTCTGTCTGAAGAATTCAAAATTATTTCCTATCACTAACAAAAGTATGGAGGCTAGGATTTATTGTTTCTAGTTGAAGCCTATTTTGACTTGCAGTCAAAACATAACTTCCATTCCGTCAGCCATCCTAACTGCAGGCAGAATCAGTTCTATTCTAGAGGAAATCATCTTTACATCGGCTTTAGTTGTGAGTGACCAAGACACTCTAAAATAGCGTGCTCTTTCTGGTGCAACAGAGTCACAGCAGAGGTTTCAGAATGGACAAGACGTAAATGGGGCCATTTCTGCTTGCCTTCCTAACAGAAATACAGTTACCCAAGGCACGTTCTGCACAAGAAAAGAAGTCAAGCCGTTCTTTACCTAATGTCACTAGTAATTTTTCTCCTGCTCACAGATTTAGGCAATTAGCTTGCGACCTTCTCAAATGATTTCTACATCTAGAAAGCATAGCAGACATTCAGATCTCTCCTATCACAGACTAGGTGGGAAAGCACAATAAAAAATCAAGGGTCAACAGTGGAAAGTGTCGCAGAAGCTGCAGACTTTGTATATAGTGTCTGGCTAAGGAACTGCCTATCACTGCTGGAACACACTTTCATTCACTTAGAAAACTGAAGTGTTTCTTCCTCATCTGAAATAGTCTATATCTTCATAGACCTTCAGAGAACACCAGCTAAATTCTTATTCGTGCATTTGTTCTGTTCACACTCGGTGCAGGGCTAGATGACAACCACCTTGCAACAGTCAGTGTAGCAGTTTGCTCAAAAGTGACCTGCTTTTTCAATTCTTTGCTTCCTAATAACACTTGCACAACCCATGGCAGAGGCACCCATACCATAGACAGTGGACAAGCTATATGGAAACTTGCTGCCTCTGTGCAGGCATTGTCTGAGTCAATGTTAGTGCCTTCACATGTGTCATTCATGAGTCTTTGTTTCTTACAGAAACTCACCCGTAGCTCTGGTTAGCACCTACACAGCAGCAGGGTCTGATCACTGGCAGCCCCACATGTCCAAATGAAACATCTGCAGCCACTCACTAGTGTCTGAATGGTGATGGCTGCTAGACTGAGGAGAGTTGCTTCTCTGTTTCGAGGGGTAACAAAGGCCAGTTGCTGCAGCAATTGCCGAATGGTTTATTGGAAATTTCTATCAGAGGCAATCCTGTCAAACTCAACTTGGCAAGCCCTGATCCTCTTTAAATCACAGAGGATATATCACTAAATCATATACAGGCATCTGAATAGGTATTCCAAATTTCAAATAAAGGATGATAAAGTTTGATTTTAAGGTAACATCCACTGAAGCTCATGCAGAGGTCTTTGTGAATTTCAACAAGTACTGAATCTACTCCTTTGTAACCTCCACACTCAGTCTGTTAGAGACAGATCTGAACAAACACTTACAGGCGAGAGCTGTGCTGTGAAAGTCACCATGGATGCCAGATGAGGAATGCAAATTCCTCAGTTACTGGGCCTTCACTACACCATCCACATATAAGCCTGGGGATGTCCTTGGTGCAATACCTAAGCACTGGGTAAGGGCCAATCAGTGCTGCTAGAAACAGGCCAAGACCACCCCAAGAAATTAATATCAACACTTTGAAATATATCAGGCAACAATCACGGGTTGATTGTAAGTACTGAAAAGTTTCTGACTTCATGTGTAGAAGACATCACAGCAATTCAATAGTAACATGACAGAGAAATTAAAAAATGAGGCCTCAACACAAGCAAAGACAGCAATGTTTTTCAAAGCACCATTTGCACTAAAGGCCCTTTAAAAACAGAGAAAAAGATGTTTGTCAGATCTAATGGTAATCCAGGAGCACCTTCAGATTGGATATCTTTGAGAAAAATGCATTAAAATATTTGAGACAGTCCTCAGAGCATGCACCGTGAACTACAGGGATAACTTCATTTCAGAATTTTTATTAGTTGCTAAATGTGCTACATCTTGGGAATTCTTTTGAGTCCGAATTGGTGATGTTCGAATAAAATTTAGTTAACCATTAATTCAATTACTTCAGGTTCATACTCTCTATTTGTAATACTCTGTATTTTTATCTAACTTTTCTTGAATGTAGTCAGTGAATAATCTTATATTAGGATGGCTACATATATATTTTTCACAGAATATATTTCAGATTGTTCTAGAACAAGCTTTTGCCCCCTCCCAAAAAGACATACAGAAGATAAGCAATTTTATAGAAAGTGTCTGAAAAGAAAAAAGATTGCTCTTCAAAGAACTTGAGATCTTAAATCAGACGAAAAGCAGTTGCATGCAAATGTGTAATGCAATTCCAAGATTCAGCCCAGCCCCCTTCTATACAGCTGCAGCTGATTTTCATCCCCTTCTAGGTAGTCAGGAAATAAGTTTGAAGCCTGCTGCTAATACTTCATTTGAGATTTTAGGATTCGAAGTTAGCAAGTGCATATGTCTTTGAGGCTTGATATATCAGGCAGGGGGCTTGAAACACTGAAGTGATTAACTTTGTCCATCAAAGCAGCTCTAAGCCTTCTCACTGAGCTTTTAAACTTGTGGAATGGAGAATCAAAATAGGATGAAACACTTAACGCATGGAAATAATTGTTAATACACTGGCAGCACAAAACTTTCAGTAAACACATCTCTCCATAATTCACAATAGAGGTCTCTAGCTTTATTAACTGGGTTTAGTAAAGTCATGTTCTTAGAGTGAAGACTTACAGAAGCCAAGCTAAAAAATGCTGGTGCTGAGGAACAGGTATGCTAGAAAAGCTAGGCAAAGTCTCAGTGGTGTTGGTTTAGCTGACAGGACTGCACATTGGCAATTGCACTATTCAGCAGCCCTGAGCTTCTATGAGGAAATTCTAAGGGGAGAGGGCAGCAAAGAGGATAAGAATGATTAATTTAAAATACCCATTTTATCTTTTTACTCAGAAAACCAATGTTCAAATAATAACATCTATGCTTAAAAGATAAAGGTGAAGCGGCGGAGAAGAGCCAAAATCCATTAGTACAATGAGTACTTCCAATTTTAGTAGTAGCAAGCAGAGCCCGTTCATACAGAGGTTAGCTAAACAGTTATTTTAAGGACTCACTGTCCTTAGTAGAAAATTAATAAAGCAAGTGTCAAAAGCCTTTCATGATTTTAAAAATTAGAACAGTCTGTCTCCACTGGGTATCTGTCCTGCATAGAGAGCTTTCACCTACTGAAATGTAGAGTGTAAAGTTTATTCAGCTTCTAGAACTTAGCACAGCTGTCATGAAATCATAATATCTACATATCTCAATCACACATGGCATTTGGTGAGCATGCTGGCTACCTAGAGCAACACAGTTCCTCCGCTCAGGTCATTTACGTCATTCACAGCAGTGGAAAATTTAAAATACAGTCACTCAGAAACAGAGAATCACAGCACACTTCAAAAACCTCCCTTTCTTGATGGAAGACCAGTTATTAAAACTGCAGAAGAAAACAGTGGAGGAAGGAGATGGAACACAGTGTGAACTTCTTCCAGATTTGAACTTAAAAGCAAAAACCAAAACCTGAAGTTTTGCATTATGTCAGACACTGAAAGTTTTGCTAATCTTTTTTTGGGGGGAAATCACACAGGTGTATTTGAAGGTAGAACTAGTTTTAAAACAACCATGGCTCCGAGGATCACTTGATGCTTGCTTCTACACATCTCATTTGACTTCTGCAAGAAGCTGAACATGCTTGTTAATCAATCCCCTGACCTGCAATGGCAATTTTCACTTGCTGTTCAGCCCAGCATACATAAGTTCATTTTTGGACTGCAGCTACCATCAGCTCCCACTTGTCTGTGGGTGGTTTGCCCAAGTTATAAACTAACAGTGCCACCTATTGCACATACATTCTGATGCAGACATGAGATTTGTCTCTGGGTAGGGCTAGCTCAGGTTCAGTGTGATCCTTTAGTACAGGTGCAGTGCTGTGCAAACCAAGTACTTTGCTTCTAAAGCTGGCATGGGCTTTGAAGTAGAATGCCAGTCACAGCCCCAGCTTAGATCTAGCAAGGTTTGTTTACTCCAGTTCCACTGGTCTTGCATGGGTTCTGGAAGAAGCCACTTAGTCCCATTATACTGCTCTCCCCAGCACGTCTGCTAGTAACAGGATCACCTCCTAATAGCATTCTCCTCTTACATAAGGCAACAGAGAAACACACTGCACACTCTTGCAAGTTTCTGACACATACCTTGCTTTTCCAGCCATCTATTAGGAATGTGAATTTAAAGGTAAGAGATATACAGAAATGTTGAGCCCTTCCAGCATTTTCTGCCACAGGGAAAGCTCAGCTGGTTTTGTCCACTATTGCAACGACAGAAAAGAAGGAAAAAGCCCTTTCCTGGGCTGTGGCAGATGAAGCAAGTCCTGCTGTCTCCAGAACTGGTCCCTCATGGCTGTTGCCCCTGGGTCTGTCACACTTAGTGGCTGCTCTGTCCCACTAGGCACTGTCAACATCCCAGAGACCATAATCCCCCCAAGCGTAACACTGCACAATAGCCAAACAGCAGACACTAACGGGGTTCTGTTTTTGGAAAGCCAAATCAGAGAAATCCAAGTTCTCTCCCTTACGTGCACAGTCAACTATTTTCTTTTACACTTTCTGTCCTCATACTCTTCTACCAGCTACTGTCACATATTTCCTAGTAGTTCAGTTATTCTACCCAAACAGTAAGCCTGCTCACTATCAGTGTTCATTAGCAGTAGCACCAGTATAACCATGTGTTTAATTGGTGCGGTACAATTTTAAGCACTATAGCTTGACCGTTCCTAGCCTGAACATCCTCATCCCACAATATTACAAGTTGCTTGCATGCACCACTTGTTTTATTTCTTCAATAGACCACAGATATTCTAGTCTATTATCCAGCTGCTCTCAGCTGTACTCTCACGTTCCACATTACACCATCAACAAAGCTGCAATAACAACATTTATTTTTAAGGCCTACATTGAGCAGAGCTTTAATCCTTCCAGCCCAGTGCAAGAGAAGGCCAGAGCCTGTGTCCCAAGCAGTTCTGTTCCTTTCAGGTCTGGACTCTGATGCATACATACATGATGAGGACAGAGGAAAGGAGAAGAAAGAGTGATCTCTTGTGACATTACTAACCTCAAGATTGCATCTACTATCCAATATTAAGCAGTTAATTTTAACACAAACTTAATGGAATTGTATTCTGGATCTTAATTAAGCTTCTCTGCCAGAATGAAAGGTATATTGCATCTTTCTCTTGCTTGCCCCTACACCCCTCAGCCATTGACAGTAGTCAAGATTGACTGGAGAGTGAACTGGAACTGTTAATTTTAGTTAAAATTTGAGCTAATGTCATATTTTGACAAATCAATACTTTCCAAAGTTTTTTACTACTGGCTCCAAACTGTTTTTCAGACTTGTGTATATATTCAGCTTTACTGCATGTTTATAAGGAGAAACAGACAGGAATGTTATATGACTGTACACTCAGCTTTGCCCTGGTGAACATCACTTTATAGGTAATTTGATTATATGGATCAGATAAAAAGTGCAAGCAGATGAATATGTGTTATCATTAATTCTCTATTTCTTGTTCCAGCATTCTAAGTAAAAAGCCCCTTTCTCTTTTGATCTGCTTGAATCAGCACATATCTGTCACTCAGCTTTTGGCAGTAAATAGTGCTTCATTTTGACCTCTGGTCAGACATAAGGATAAGACTGTTTCGGCTTGATGTTCCTTAGAGAACCTTTTATTTATTTTTGTGCATCATCTCCACATAACCCATAGTTTTGGTATTCAATAGCAAAATAATATCCTCGGCATAACTGTAATTTAGCTGTAAAGTTGTTGATGAAAGTGTATTTCACAAGAAAATGACTTTTCAGATATCATAACTATTTGGATATTCAAGTCTAAATGCCAATATTATGCACAGCTGCACTTCAAACCCATTTTGGTCCAATTACTCGAACAATTTAATTCTAAGACAACAAAACCAGCAAAACCCCCACATCTAATAAGTAAGCCTCAAGAATTCTGGTTGAAAGTTAACCTTGAAAACAGTTTTACAATGAATTTGAATTAGATTTCTATTTAGCAGCTAAAACAATTTCCCATAAATGACATTACGCCAAATGTGATCTCTGTTGTCTGTCTAGTGGCAGAAAACTCATGACTGTAAAAGAAGTGTGAGAATCAAATGTTGTCGTGCACTGCAAAGTGTATCCTGGGGGAAACTAGTAACTTGCTGTGGAGCTGGAAATTAGATACTTTTTTTTTCTTCCTCCCCCTCCCCTTCTTTTTTTCCCTGTAAAACAGCAGTAATTATGCATCAAGGGGATGCTCTGCACTTGTTACTTCTGAATTAAAAAAAACAGGCTGGATGAGCACGTGATGAAATTGCTCAACATTAAATAACAGCGCATACATTCTTTGGGATCTTAAAATAATCTCCCAAGGGAACATTGTGATTCTTCTTTGAGACTGAAGACTACACGAATGCCAAATAAAGTTTCCATGTACTGACTTATCCACTAGCCATCTATCATTCTGCCGGCCTGCTTCCAGTTCTAATTCTCTTTGTCTTTTTCTTGGCCTAACTGAATCACTCATTGTCCCTTGGAGTTGCTACATACACAGCAATGACAACAGGTTTTCCTCTTGGAGAATCTCCCATCAAAACACATTCTTCAGTGACCCCTATTCAACCTTTAATGCACACGTAACTGCCTTGCTCCCAGTATTTTCAACCTGAGCTATCCAAGGCATTTAGATCCCGTTCTGCATTTCTCCGTGTGTACCTGTGACACAGTAACTTAAATGAAGTGTATGAAGGTCTGGAAAAACACTTTCTAATTGTTCATCATACATACGGAATGAAATTTCTCCTATTTCTAGGTAAGACAGTCCTTCAACTAGAATGACAACTGCAGTGGTGTAAGCAGTTAAAGAAAATCCACACTGTATCATAAAAATGTACAGCATTCAATAGTCTCATTATTCAGAAGTAATAGATCTGCTATGACTCATGAGCTGGCAGAAAATTTATCAGAAGGTAAGTTTTTCAAGAGAAAGCCAGATCTTTAAATAAAATCTTTCATGGAGACTTTTTTTGGCAGAAACGTCACTTTCTGAATAAAAACTGAATGCCTGAAACATGGTAAATATTAGCCTGAAATTAAAATACAAGAGAAAGTTCCACTACACACCTTCAATTATATAAAAGACCAGGGAGAGATGACTTTGAGACACTTTGATGGCAATTCATAGCTGAAATACATCATTTAGGGTTGAAATGCTTTCACCAAAACTCAGCTTCCCTTGTGAAGCTAGGCCTAATTTACTGACCTTCAAAGCTCTAATTGAAATCCTTGTAGTTTTGGCCTCTACATTTTCTAAGAAGTGATTTTTAAGTTTAAAAAGTTCTTCATCATTATCTCTGTGTGAATCGAAAAAACAGTAAGAAACTCAGTCCTCCAGCCCCCCCGCTGACTTTATATTGCCAGAATATCTTTTTTTTTTTTTGGTCTAATTGATTACAAATTCAAAGCTTCAGAGCACAGCAGACTTAAATGCTAGTTTTTAATCCTTTCAGGGACTGTGAAAATCTGGGACAACCATAATCTAAAACACTAGCAGGGCAATGGCCAATTTAACTGTACTGCAACTGTTGTCCAAGGTTTCTGCCAGTGATATCCAAAATATTAAAATCTTTGAAAATTCTTCTTATCCTAATGCAGCAACTGTGAAGAATTTAAGATGGTGTTTGTGGATGCAAAACCAAAGAAGGCAGGATTAAAAGCAGCCAGAATATATTTCAGTTCTAAAAAATACAGTTCTGAACATTTTGAATATTATCATGCCTACAGCATTTATCCAATGTTCAGAACAGTTGATGAAATCAATTCCACTGGTTTCAATTGACTCTGAACTAGATCCCAAGCACCATCAACAGCAAAGAATATTAAAAAAATATAGGCAGAAGGCAGAAAGCAAAATGCTGTGTTAATCTCATTCTACTGTAGTCACCTGTGTTCTGAGCTTGTGGCAAAGTGCATGAAGCAGCTTCCCAGTCAACATAATTTGAAAATGATAGACCCAGCTGTCAGCCCAGAGCACATTCCCCTTCCAGGAGTGCAAAATGGGGGAATTAAGTAGTTGAGCTGGTTCAGTCTAAGGTCAGTTCCTTTGCTGATAAGAGCTTTTGTGAAGTAAGTTAGAAACGAGGGGCTACCCCTCCTTTTCTTGGGAAGTGATTTTAAGCAGAGGCTTTACTGCTGGCCCTTGCCTCTGCTCCATTCCAGCTGTGCATCTGTGCCCAGACTCGTATCTCCATGACTCTGACCAACACCCACTCTGCCTGCGCTTCTTGGCTCAGCTTCAGACCTGCCTCGTCACTGCTGATGGCCACCAGTCTATGTCGGATCCTGATCCCTCTGGTCACCCCTCCTGCCTGCATTATCATCATGCTCTGCTCCTGGCTCCTCTTTCCCTGCAGAGCAGCTGGTTCCTACTGCTCCCTCACGCCAGCTTGGGATGGGAGACTTATAACATGCTTAAACTTTAGCACTGATAAAAGTATAAGTCATTTGTGATTTTTAGACTTCTCCTCTGTTTTCTCTGTTGGAAATCTTAGGCCATTCTTTATGCCTACAGACTGTTAATGTATTCCCAATACACAAGAAACTGAAGATGCCTGCTGCAAAAATGAAAAAAATATAGTTTAAAAAGTAAAGCCTTGAAAGTCAAGAGTTGTAAACTTGCCCATACTAGTGCAATGTAGACTGCATTAGCTCTCAAGAGTACATTTGTAAAACACATTTTAAATAATTTCTTCTTTTTCTTCCTCTCAAATGTATTTCTCCCACCTAAACCTTGGAAAGTATCCAATATCCAAAGAATACAAAAATCCTTTATTACTCTTGTGCCCAGAGTTTTAATTTTTCCTACACAATTTGAGTCCATTTCACCATTTCCTAAAATAAATGTCAGTCTTGCCAAAGTAGGGTTGGGATCAAATCCTTTATCTAAAACCAAGCATTTATTCACTCACGTTTGGTAATGATTAACACTTTCATATTACCTTTTGTATGGGCTAAATAATTGCTTTGTGCACATAATTAATATATTCAAAATGAAAATAGTATCCTATGGTCTGCTGCTCTTCTCCAAAGATAATGTGATCTATTAAAAAGAACTATTGTTTCTACAGAGAGGCCTATGACAGGACAGATTTTCATTTCTGGCTTTCATTTCTCTTTGGATGTTCAAAGGCAACACCCCTCCTCTTTCCACTTCATTTTGAAGTACCTCTCAACAGTTTGTAGTGCAGGGACTTGTGTGCATCACCAAATCAAGTGGAACTGATAGTAGTGAATATGCAAAAAAGTAGACCAAAAGGAATAGGTGAGCATTTTTAAATACTCTTTTCATTTCAATATCTGCATACGGCATTTCACTAGAGTGGACATTTCTCTATTTTTCTACCATGAAAAATTTTGCCATGACTAGCAGTCCCAGATTGTTCGTGTAAGAACATACTGCTAAGGAAACTAGGGACTATTTGTCTTTATTTAATAACAACGAAAACTGGATAGCATGGAGCTATAGGGGATGAATTGTGCCATCCATTTCTAGCAGAAATGCAGCAGGAACTCATTACTTTTTACAAAGAGTTATTTGATTTTTTCAGAAGATGAAGGGCCTAGAACATTTCCATTCAGTAAGTGCACTTTTACATTTATCTAAAAAGTAATTTGCAATTTACAGAGAAAGCTGTTTTTCAGAAATTCTGAATTTCTATAGGATGCTTTGAGCATTTGTATGTCAATGAAACAAAACAGGAATACATAGTTTTCTTCATATTTACAGTTACTCTGTACTGAGGCTTTTAAAAATAATTTCTCACTAAGGTACTTCAAGCACAATGAAAGTTAAATCAGGATCTGTCCACAGACAATCACACTACTTACAAAAATGCCAAGTGACTGTGCCATTGCTAGTTAACTATACTCCTTCCTAAATGAAAAATACAAGATCAGACTCTAATGGCAGTAAAACCTTTGGGAGTATATAATTGTTCTCTTATGCATCTTTCTTTTACAGAGAGCTTTTTATCTGTGCTCCTCAGTCCATTTGCAGTCAGGGAAGCAAATACACAAGGAAGCAAGGTGAATTGTTCAGAGCCGTGGAGAAGGGACCAGAACCAATTCTTCTGACCCAACTGGTAGCTTGATCCCCCTGCTGCACACTTCAGATGTTGCCAGCCCAAAGCAAACATCTGTTCAAGTAGTATCTTAGCAGAAATGGGCTAATTTTATCAGTTCTTTTAAAATATGTACATGTGTTCCATTGTATGATCTGACATTCAAAGCTGACTAAATTACACAGTGATCTTAAGATATTTTTAGTAAGTTATTTTACAGCTGGGACATCCTTCACAAGTAGCCTGCAGAAGCTTTTCAGCTCAGACCTTACTGTAGTCCCCAGTACTTTTTTGGCTTCTTCTTACCCTTTTTGTCCTTGTGTAACATATTAAGTCAGCTGTGTTTGATTTAAAAAAAAAAAAAATAAAGAATCCAAATTCACACAGGAAAATGCTTCATTTCTAATGCTCAGCCTGAGTACCTTCATAAACCTGGCAAAGAGCCTCATTCTCTTGGGTTTCAATAAGATGCAGGATACAAAGTGCTCAGTATTCACTGAGCTTTTTAAAAACACAGATTATATCCATAAGAGCTTCCTGGTTGCTCAGCAACTCTCAGGCCAGAGGGTAGGAGAGGAATTTGAAAGTCTGCTTATTACTATTATCTCCATGCCCCTGGAGCAAGCAACAGGCAAGCATGCTTCCTACCATGCTTCCTGGCATGTAGTGGAAGAAGCTGGTGGCAGAGAGTGAAGTGGGCATTTTCACTCCTTCCAAGAATGTACAGTAATTCAAGTCTCATTCTGTCACGATGCCTTGCACAATTTAATGTTCCTTTTTTAGAATCTTTTTTCTTTTCCTTCCAGTTATTGTAATTGAAATAATGCATTAAGAAGCAATGTTTTGACAAGAAAATCAAGACGAGACTATGGAATTATTCCTTTTAAAGTAATTATCCAAGTCGAAATTCATTTCAGTAAGGAAATCTGAGGTTTAACCTGGTAACTAATGGAGATGATTCCAGAAAGAGGACTAATTTTTCATAAAGTATAATGACTCATCTTGTTTTCCATAAAAAAGTTGAGAAGGCTTATGAGCATTCTACTAGGTTTCAGCAAACATAGACTGTTTAACACCAAGGCCTCCAAGAAGCAATTTTATTTCCTATCTTTATATGCAGCTGAATTTTCTCCAGGGTAGAGAATGTAGACTGACTGTCAAAAGCTGAGAGCTGCAAAATCCAGACACAGCATATTTTGTCATATTCAATTTATTCCCCTTGTTTTTAAAATAAGAGAAAATGTTGCTAAAGGTGCAGGCAGATAATATGGCTTGTGTTATTTTATTAGTTTTACTTTTAATTGGGATTGAAATTTATAATGTGTACAAGGGCACAAGGTGAAATGAGTTCATTACTTCTGTAGAGGCAGCAAAAGAATTTTCTAAATATAAATTGGAGCAACAACCATCAAGAGTCCAGTAATGAGCTCACATATGTCCCAAGAAGAAAACAGCAGGTTACTAACACCCTATTTATTTTAATAAGATTTTCTTACATACATTTTTATGATTGAAGTCAATAAAGTTTAACTGCAATGCAAGACCTACATGGAAATGTCCCCTATGGTTTCTGCTCTCCAGGACACACAAGTGCGCAAACAACTTGAAAAAGCCAATAAAAAAATTCTAGTTTATATGAAAATTCAGGTCTAATGTGTCTAATGATACTGGCCCCATTGCTTTTTTGCCGTTAAAACAGGAATGTTAGAAACCAGTCCACTGCAACTGGTAGAGCTCTATTACGGTAAAGTGTCTCTGAACATGGAGTTCATCAAGCACTCTGCATGACAGAGGTCATTCAAGTTTATACCTGTCCTGTAGCAATTCTCCCTGTACAGGAAAAGTCCCAGTAAAGTAAATTGCAGAAGTGATTTGTGCCATAAAGAACAGGGGTAGAGAGGGAGAGGAAGGGAGGAGACCTCAGTAAAATATTCAATAAATATTTCATTGTGTTGCATACTTCTAAAGTGGCACAAAACAAAGTGCACCACCACATTTCTCTCACAAAAGCAAAGTCAAGACATAAAATTTCCAAACATTAACAAGCTCAAGTCAGATCTCTGAATGCTTAGAATATTGTATTTTCTGGAATCGATGGATCTTGCAAGAGATTTATGGCTGTATTAGGGGTTATTCTATCCCTGAAGGAGAGTACGCTAACATCTGGTCAATATGCTTTCATGTGGGCATACTGATTTTACACTTTTAATTGCTTCATGCTAAGCTTTCTGAATAAGTCTTAAAACATTATGGGTCGGATCATATGAAATATTATAAATGAACTCTTAGGGTATGTCCCTTCAACATTCCTTCCAGCCTTTCTTCCCTATACTATTCCCTAACAAAAACAGAATGCAAATTGTACACAGCAGGCCAGGTAAAGGAGATAAGCAGCATGAATAGAGAAAAAAAAGTTAAACAGATGCTAACTCCTGCTTCTGCCTTCAGTCATGTAAGTTGTGTGCACATGGAGAGATAGAAGGATGGATGTAAAAAGACTTTCCAGGCAGATTGGCCTTAAGAGCCTGCTTGAACTCCAGCAGCATCTCCAAACTGGGATATGGGTTGCAGTGATGCTTAGAGTTAACAAAGTTCAGCCTTCTGTCTCCAACCTATGATCCTTGTTTTTGCAGTGCAGCATATGAGGAAAGTCTCCACGGGCACCCTTCCAGCTGCCATCCCAGTTCCAGGCTTGAAAAAGTTTGCCCCCTCTCACCTCTACTCTGTCAACATGGAAGAGAGAGCAGAAAGGACTCACCTTGAGCCAACACACTCAATTTATTCTAGTGACCTACAGTTTCTAGACAAAGGAAGCTGAGAAAGCCATCTTTACTTTGTACACATAATCGGATAATGATGTTCAGAGACTGATTAGCCTCCCAGGAGTCCTGGGCACTTATGCATACCTGAAAATGTGAGCATTAAATGCTGCCTTTCCAATTTGGTAGTGGTCTCTTCCCCACTCTACATTGATAGAAATATTTGCCATAGCATTAGCCCATACAGCTCTCATTACCTTACACAAAGTGCAGACACAGAAATCCCAAGAGTTTATTACTATTTATCCTTAAAGCACTCTGTGCTTCTATTTGTCTCTTCTTATAAGCTGAGGAAATGCATAATCAATTGCCTGGTACCTGCACCATTCTCTGTACCAGAGAATTGAATCTGTAAGTATACATTCTAAAATGCTACAAACAAATAAAAGATGCTAGAATACAGTTTGGTCACATTGGAGCATAGATGGAAAAAAACAAGCATCAGTTTAACATCAGAAAAAGCTACAGCAAAATGTAAAGGGTCTCCAGAAATACAGATATTTCTTAATGGGGATTTGGAAGCAAGCATTCAGAATGGAGGGAGAAAGAACCAGTCATTCTACTTGCTGCTATAGACATGCCTCTGGCGCATCTTAAAGAGACAGCTGAACACTTAGGAGTAAAGCCTTGTGGAGACAAGGACAACTAAAAGTACTTAAAAACCTACAGTTCTGCTAAAGAGAAAGCACATACGCCATTCACGTATAAGCTTAGACCACACAACAAAGCTCAGTCAAAATCAAACCTCCCCAGGGATGTGGTAGAGTCACCATCGCTGGAAGTTTTCAAGACACAAATGGACAGGGTGCTAGGTAATCTCATCTGTGCTCCCTTTTCCATGAAAGGCTAGACCAGATGATCTTTTGAGGTCCTTTCCAACCTGGGCTGTTCTATGGTTCCGTGATTAAAATAGCTGCTTCACCTTCTGTGAAGCAGAGTATTTTTCCACAGTCTTAGTGACTTAAGGCTTGATTTGTCATCAAGACATTTCAGGGCCAGTGTTAATTCCTCATCATTGTGAAGGAAAATTGAGAAAACCTTCAGAATCTCAGAAACTGCAGCAAAGCAAAGGTGCTGTTCCGACTGAGGCTCTGCACAGCAAGAGAGGCTAGCAGTACCAGCAAGGAAACCAAGCTCAGCCTGGAAACAGAATGTCATTACCAAGGTGCCGATATCCTAAGTGAAGCAAAATCTACTTAGCAGGAGGTGCTATCTTAATTTTGCTATCCTGTAATCAGCTGTTGACAAACTGTTAATTGACTGAGCACAGCATCCACCAACACAAGCAAGTGTTGAGGAGGACATAGGTTGTCTCACTGGATGCATTCCCAATCTGTCATCACATTTGCAAAAGATAAGTACACAACTGGTTCATCACACAGAAATGGAAATCACACCTGCTCCAAGCTGTCATTAACATATTACAATACCAAGTGACTGGGAGAGAGGTAGAAAATGAGAGTTGCTTTTGCATCTAGAGGAGGCATTTTCTTTCACTTCATAAATCAGCAGCCCAGATTCCACTACAGTCAGTGGAGCAGCACTCAGTCTATAGAATGCTAAAAAGAAGGGGAAGGAAAAGTTTGTTATCTAAATCATACAATACTAGATGTAAGAGACAACCCACTGGTTATGAGGCCACAGACCTTACGCACATACAGGAACTACTTTTGCAATAAAAAGCACAATTAAGTTGTGGAACCTACTACTGAAGGACCCAAGAACTATGAACAAGTTCAAAGAGGGGATAAGCAAATTGACAGAAGTCAGTCTAAATTAAACATGAAATAAATGCTCCAGAAACCCTTATTAGTGCCAGCTGTTTCCAAGACAGAAAAGATGGTATTCACAGCCTGAGCATGTAGTCTTTCCCTACGAATTTGTTGCTACCTACTGTTGAGACGGGACCCTGCCGCTGCTGAATGAGGCGGGTGTCCTGGTGATGGAGGATGCAGAGAAGGCAGAGCTACTGAATGCCTTCTTTGCTTCAGTCTTCAGTGCCAAGGCAGGCCCTCAGGAATCC
>Ga0181612_175024_pt1 | contig 24661 bp, 30 predicted proteins | sample HoacroProtozoa21_FD_119630 | JGI IMG/M metagenome (GOLD analysis project Ga0181612, IMG submission 119630) | Hoatzin crop microbial communities from Cojedes, Venezuel. Combined Assembly of Gp0051906, Gp0051904, Gp0051908
CCACATGCTGCTCTCACTGCCTTGGCAGTGTTAGGTTTACGGCTGGACTCAGTCATCTTAAAGGTCTTTTCCAGTCTGATGATTCTATGATTCCCTTGTAGGGAAATTTGTATGGCTGGGTGTCACATAAGCAGCTGCAGTTTGTACAGATGAATCCAGCAGCGAGTAGCCAGGAAATAAAACTACAGATTAAATTCAGCACCAAAGAATACAAGGCAACATACACGGGAAAGAGTAAGGCTACAGGCACGTGTGCAGGGATGGACTCTGAATTAACTCCTGTTACCAAGTGAAGCGGGCAGAGGAGCGCTGCAGAGAGGGCAACAGAAACATCAGTTCAAAACTCAGTGATGGTCTGAAAGGCAAACTGCAGGAGAGGAGCAGAGATCAAAACACAGCGCATCATTTTGCAAACCTACGATTCTGCAACGTATATATACAATGCATCCCTGCCATCGCAAGGGGAACTGCAAATGAGGAGGGCACCAAGAGGCAGACCTGAGGGTTTTGGCATGGATTATCTTCACCCAGGTGGAAAGAAATCGATGCCCCTCCAGCGTGGGGAAGGTGTGAACAGGAGAGGTTTGACAGCAGTTTGTAAAATCATCGGCAGCACCAGGAGGGGAGCATTGGTATTTCCCACATGGCAGGTGCGGAGGTCACCCCATGGAAAGACCAGGTTAAACCTGTGGGTTCACGACCACCTGATGCTGTGGAACTGAAAGTGGTCTTTAGGCTCAGGCTTGGATTAGGGTTCACAGGCAGATTTAGGCTGGAAAGGGAATCTGTGGGTGTCTAGTCCAGCCTCCTGCTCCATGCAGGGCAGGCTTCACAGAGACAGTAGCTTGCCTAGGGCTTGTTCCACTCAATTTTTAAAAATCTCTGAAGATGGAGACACCACCTCCCTGGGGCAACTGTCTGCATTGCTCTTGTGGTGAAGAAATTTTCCTCATGTCCACATGGAAATTCCCTTTTTGTAATTGTGTCCATTGCCTCCGGCCCTTTCCCTGTACACCTCTGATGTGACCCTGGCTCCATCTTCTCTAAACCATCCCTTTCCAGCAGTGGGAAGTAATTTAGAGCCTCCTTCGAAAGTTTTCTCTTCTGCAATGTGAACTGGCCCGATTCCCCCCGCTGAGCATCATCTGTCAGGTGCTTGACCACCTCAACTGCCCTCTCCACCTCTCTTGTACTGAGGGTCCAAAACAGTACTACAGAAGAGTCATCACCAGGGCCAGCTGGAGAGGAACAGTAGCTTCCCTCAGCCTGCTGGCTTTGCTCTTGCTAGTGCAGCCCAATACAAACTCAGCCTCCACCACTGTAGGGGCACAATGGCAAGGACAGGTCCATGCCCACAGACAGGGTGGCCCAGATGCAACCACAGTCTCAGAAGGTCCAGAAGCTGCTGCTGGAGGAGCACAACAGGAAGGGTGCCTGTCTACATAGCCCAATTCTTTCCCCAGGCACCCAGCCATGGATGTAATTTTTCAAGGCGCAGTTCATGGCAAGTAAAGAGAGATCAGACATCTGCCCACAGAGTGAGGGTCTACAAGTGGTGGGGGAGAGATCCAAGATCTCCAGCTGTATTACTCACTTGAGAGTCACAGGGGCTGATAAGCAAATTAACTTGACTGCTTTGTTATTTAGGCTCATTTACTTGAGCATTTCAGAGGACATTGAGGCATTCAAGTCCTGCTCCAAGATCTTGGATGCATCACGCAGCAGAGCCCATATGGGCTCTGTGAGCACATGGGTGGAGGTTTGCCACATGCTCACGTTGTTCAGGCAGCAGCAATACTGTTTTGGAGGTGGAGGTCTATCTCAGCAGGCGTGCAATGAGCTCTGAAAACACACTGATGGATTTGGAGCCACCACGGGGGCTGTGTGTTTATACTTACCCCTGTAAGACTGGGAGTCCAGTCCCTCACCTTCTGATAATTATCTGACTCCAATATCTGCAGCCACAAGAAAAATGTGCAACTTGCCATAAAATACCCAGAGATGGCCACCTTGCTCAGGATGGCTTTGTGCTGCCCAGGACAGAGGCAGCAATCGGGAGCCCCTAGCCCTGTGGGACATCAGAAACATAAAGGCTGTTGCTGGCTCTCAAAGGGGACTGGATAGGTCCCTGGCCAGAGACGAATCTCTGCAGATCTGCATGGTAGGGTGAGAAAGAGGTGAGAAGGGTGAGCACAGCACTGGGGCTGCTCATCCGGGTAGAGCAGGGACATGCCAGCTGGCTGGGACTGGAGCACAAGAGGCCAGGACTGTGAATGTAGCTCAGAGAGCAAAGTCCCAGACCCAAGCCGCTATGCCAAATAGCTAAGCTGAAGGATAGCGAGCCTGTGCTGCAAGGCGCCAGTGCAAACCACAAGGAAGCCAGGCTGGGCATCTCTGTAGCACTACAAGCTTGACAATTAATGCATGCAAGCCACTGAATTATAGGCTGGAGACACTGGGAGCCCAAATGGCAGCTAACGAGTATTGTTGATTGGCTTTCCGGAGACCATGGAGACACAGACACTTATTCTTAGAGACATGGATCCCACAGGGACACAAGAGTGTCTCTCCGCAGCACTCAAATTCTCTCTGTCCCAGCCCTGGCAGCAGCCACTTTCCCCTTTCATCGGATGAGGAGCGAAGCAGCGACGCAGGGAAAAGGTGGTGATCAGCCCTCACCACCACCAGTTTGTTCAGCCTCAAACGTCCCAGCTAGCTTTATCTCCTCCTTTCATGCCGTGTACCTCACTTGCCCTTGTGAGGGATGGGGTGTGAGGCTGGGAGGTGCCAGTGCCCCGACAGCTGGGCAGAGCTCAAGGGATGCTTTTGCAGCAGTGGCTCTGGAAGTGCAGTGGAAAAGGTGAGGTGGGACAGCTGGGCTTCCTTAAGGCAGATCAATGGCACAGAAAAATAACCACAACATCAAGAAATCATATGAAAGCATCACATCATCACTGCTGTGCAAACACGCGCGCATGTCTGTGCTTCCAGGCTCATGATCCAACGCAGGAACATGTTTACAGTCAGTGCATGCTTCCTGCCACACTACCAGTTAATTGCTGGAAGTATTTGAATCCTTAGTTTTCTCTCCATCTTGCCAAATCAGAGGCCATGTGCTACTGCCCTTCCTCTCATCTCCGTGCTGGATTTTTCCTCTCTGATTATTTCTGTGTTTACGCACTCCAAGCACCAGCGACGCATGAGCCTGGCACCTCCCACTGCAGGTCAGCTCCAGCACTGACTGGAGCAGCCAAGGGCAACCAGCTGGAAAATCACTCCCCAGATCCAGCACCACTGCTTCAAGGTCAAGGCAGTCGTGTCCAGGGCAGGTCTCTGGCTCTGGGGTGACAGCATCACCTTGGGAAGGTGGTCTGGTGCACACAGGATGAACTGGTTCAAACGCTGGACCAGAGCAGACCCCGCTGGGGCAGTGCAGGACAGCCCAGGGCACTCGTGTGGGCTTGTGTGGTTGAGAGACAGATCGGGGACTCTCACAAAGGCATCACTAGAGATGAATAAGCATGTTTGTAGGGAAGGATTTATTCGCCAATGCAAAAAGCAAACGCCCAAATCCCACCACTGAAGTGCGTGACTGGACATCTGAGAACATCCCCAAACTGGAGGCTACATTGCTCTGTGCTTGCGTTACAGAGAGATTTGGTCAGTGCTGAAAAGGTTGATTTCTAAGGCTGTCACCAGCTTTTTGGGCAAGGAGGATGTCTGTGCCTTTGGCAGGTTCCCCAGCCAGGAGGTGAATCTGCGTTCCTTGTGCCCCTCACCTCTGTGTCCCTCGTGCCCCTCGCCCCTGCCCAGGTGCTGGGGGGGACACAGGCTCAGACCCTGCCTCAGCTGGATACGCAGCAAGGACCTGCTCCCTTCCCCAGCTCTGCACTGCTCTGACACCCTGACCTGCCTCCAGCTCATTGTTTCCATTTGCCGTTGCCATTAAAAATAATAGTCTGAAACATGTGAAAGTGAAATGATTTGGGGGGGGAGGCATTGGATATTTTTCGTTTCCTGGAAATTCATATTCTGAGTGGGCGTTGATTTTCCAGGCGCATCAGCAGAAGGCAGAGAATTCTCAAGGTTTCTCAGAGCTGAATGGAGTTGAGTGGCAGGGTGTGGGCAGGAGCAGGTTAGGTGCACCCAGCTGCCTGCACTCAGCCCTGCCAGCCCCCAGCCCTGCCCTGAGCTCAGACCTCAACCAGGCACGCTCGTGCCAGGCTCGGTGATGGATGGTGAGGACAGGGAGGATCTGCTCGAAGGATGAGGAGCTCTGGGTTTGATGTAACCAGGAGAGACACTCTCAGCCCCTGGTCCTCCCAGTGGTGAAAAGACTCTGCTGTTCTCTTCACAGCCCTCTGACTTCCCAGCTCCAATCTGGGCAGGTCAAAGGCGTCTGCAAGGAAATTCACACCCTCAGCTATGCACTTCGCTCCAGTGGTTGCTATAATGGAAATTAGCTGGTGGGACCTCAAGGGACAAGTCTGCAGCATACGTGTCTGTGTCTGCGCATGCTTGCATCAACAGAGGTTCAAGAGAACAGTGTCTTGCAAAGCAAGAAGGTTGTTCACTATGAAGTGATGAACTGGTTGATGATGAAGGATGGACTTCTTGTCTGTTGTTGTCCCTGTGTGAGCTTGCTTCCCTTTCTCATGTTATCGAACTTGTGTCGTGCCACCACTACACGTCATTAGCAAATTGCACAACCAAGATGGCAGTGAGGTTCATGGAGTCCTGGTGGGGATGGACGCCCCTGACTCGAAGGTAAGAGCTTCCCAAAAAGGCTTCACTGCCTTCCCAGCACAGCCAAGCTGGGAGACCATGGTACCATTTTCTCTGGGTGCCTCTGAGAACAACATTTTTGTTCCAAGAAATGTACAACAATTACCTCTTATCAAAAATCCATCATTTCACCAAAAACCCCACGGACATGATTTTCTTTAATTTTCCATTTGTTATTGTTGAAATGATAATTTGCCCTTTTTTTCCATTTTCAGGGGGTTTCAGCAGATTGCTGTATTCCATGTCCTTTTGTCAGACCCTGGTTACCACAGGATGAAGGGCATCAGTCTTGTTCCCTGGTGTTTTCTTTGTAATTTTCCCCTTGCTAATGCCTAATTTTGTAAATTTCTTCACATTAGAGAAGCGGCAAAAAGGACTGTGGGTAAAGAAAAAAGGTGAAATATTAAAATAAATCCAGTCTTTAATAATTCTGGGTATCATTCTTCTGGGATTAATAATGGCAAGATGAAAGAAATGGGGAAGGTGGAGAGGAATATGAACAGCCCAAATCTCTTCTAGGTCACAGAATCACAGAATCACAGAATGGTCGGGGTTGGAAGGTACCTCTGTGGGTCATCTAGTCCAACCCCCCTGCCGAAGCAGGGTCGCAGGGTCGCCTGTCTTAAGGTCATGGCTGTTTTAATCAAAGAATTAAAAGACTGTCTTCCTGATGGGAGAGAACATAAACCACAGACATTTGGGGTTTTTCTTCCCCAATGCGATTGCTTTCCCCAAAAAACATTTCACCCCTGAGTGAGTTCGGTATTGCCAGGTACTGGCAGATGTCTCTGAACGTCCCAGAGGCTGCACTGGTTTGCCCAGGGTGGCGATTTTAGGAGGAATGCTGTGAGAGATGGAGAAGACACAACGGGGTAAGGAGGGCACAAGCCCCGTCCCACACCCTATCCCAGAGGGCAGCCCACAAAGGCTGTCCTTCAGCAGCGTGTGGAAGGTGCTCATGGAATAAAACCATGACCTTCACCCATCAGCCATGCAGCACCAGTGAGAAGCAGTCCCAGCAGCTGATGGAAAGCAATGAAGATCCTGGCTGGTGTGAATCCAGGCCCCTCAGCAAAGCCAAGTACACACTTGCAGAAGTGATGAACAGTGGTGGCTGTGGTCAACATGAAGTCTAGCCTGGCAGTCTCCCTCCTGTCCTCTGCAGAAGCTGCTCTTCTCAGAGGAATGTCATAGGGTGACCCTCGTCTATACAGCAGGTGCTCCTGGGAACAGGATCCATTTTTGTACGTGTGGTTAGGCCCATCTAGTAAAGACATTTGTCTTCCATTTTCATAGCAAGACAGAGAGAGGTTGGCTCCCACCTTCTCCTGGACACCCCCCTTGGCAAATGACATCTTGTGTGTTGGTGTTAGAAACGTTACTTCTCCATATCAGAAGCAATCATCTCAAAAGCAGAGTTTCCAAACTACTTTGAGGTAATGATTAGATTATTTTTGGTTGACAAAATTCCCTGGAAAAGTTACAGGGACAGTTCGTTGGCACTTGGTCAAAGCTAAAAAGCACTGGATTCAGCAACGTGGACTAAGGAGAGAGATCCCAGCTAGCACGTATAAATCAGACATGACAGTTCTTTCTAAGAAGATGTAATTCAGACAGCCTGACATTACAGTATTTCTTGGGATAGGCTGACTGAAAGGAGTTCAGGAATCTGAAGTACGGGTGATGAGAAATTATCTTGGAAGCAGCATATTCACTTTATGGAGAATAGTGGTAAGATGCCCATAAATCTTTCTAAAAGCATTTCAGGTACTTTTATGACTCTTGCATGGGATTTATTGCATATTTTCAGAAAAAAAAATTTAATTTAAAAGGACATTGTCAAGCACTTTTTATAGCTTGTATTTATTTTTTAATCCCCATTGTTTGCAAAGCCCTCCTCAGAGCTGGAAAATGCAATTCTGCCCCGTTACATCTAGCAGACAATGAATTTTGCTTTCTCTCTGGTATGCTGAGCAGAGACAGAGGTAGGGTGTCTCGGGCTCCGACTGGCCTGGGGGAGGCGGGCTGGGTGTCCCTCCGCAGAGCCAGAGGAGCACTGGACACGCTGCAAGGGCTCCCCGCAGCCAGGCAGTCAGATGCTAGCACCGGCAGTTGGTGTGCTGGGTTTCACTGTGTGAGGGTAGCCCATAGTTTTCCAGTTGTATTTAAAAGCTCATTTTTTCAGTGGTGTTGAAAGACCCCATGCAGCCTTGGCATATCCCAAAAGCCTCCTTGCAAAACTGAGCAGAAAAGGACTGAAGGCAAACGGTGTGCTACTAAGGGGGGGGGGTCCTCAACTTTGGGCACGGCACTTTGGGAGGAGAGCGTCTGATTTTTAACTGATTCCACCACGACCACCTCTCACCAGCGCTGAAACCAGATCCAAACCATACCCAGGCTGGATGTTCCCCAACTTCAATGGAGATGTTTTCCAAACCTGCAGCACGTCTGGGCAGAAATAGAACCCTGGAGCTTTGGCTCCTGCAGCCTTCTTTGGAAAGCCTGAGTTTACTTAGCCTTCCCTGGCCTTCCTGTTATTAATCGAAATGCTGCTCTTGAGGCCAGTCACGTTGTGCTGGTGTCTCCTCTGCCTGCTACCACGTCACAGGAATCCAGGGCAAGCCTGGACCCAGCACTCTCCGGTGCCACGAACAGAGGCCAGCAGCACCGGGCAGGGAAGAGACCGGCAGCACGAGGGGCTGTGCTCTGCTGCGGGCAGCGGGGAAGAAGCTGCCTGCAAGGGCTCCATGCTCCTGGCAGGGAGGAGAGATGCTGGGGCCAGAGGATGGAGTGGGAGGATGGACCAGAAAACATCCCTTCCAGCGTGACTCCTTCAAGGACCCTGCCTTCCAGCAACCCCTTCCTAGTAACACTTCCCGGAGGCTCTGCAAAGAGGGAAAAATTAAACACATTAATCAGTCAAGTCTGGCTCTTTTCCCTTCTCTTTGTCTTCATCACTGACCCCTCCAGTTTTGTGGGTTTTTTCGCTCCTTCCCTCTCCCATAAAATGCTTTTCATTCAGTGGCTGTTGTTCCTTTAAATACTTCATGAAAGCTCATAAAACTACGTAGGAAACTAGCAGCAGTTTTCTTCTTAGAAAGAAGCTTGTGCCAGCAAAGCAAAAAAAAAAAATCTTGCTTGAGTGATGCAGAGAAAAGCAAGGAATAAAGGAAGCAAGTGAGCAAGCAGGGAAGCAAGCAAGGAAGGTTGATTTTCATGTGTGCAGAGATGGTGTGACCATGAGCATCGGCATTTTCAAGGCTTGTTCCAGAAAGCCCGTGAAATCTAAATGACACAAACGGGCTCTTCCATCTCCATTGTCAAAGAGACGTGGCGTGCTCTAAGCAGAAGGGTGCAACACGGAAACCACCCCTCCGGTGGCCGGCACAGTTTTCCTCAGATCCCTCTGACAGAAGAACCCAGGAGCTGGTGGCTTCAATTTCCCAAGCAAGGGAAGTCTCCCCTTGGAGTAAAATCACAGCAGCTAAAAAGCTTCCTCTGCAGGTTCATGAGTTTGTTTATTTCTGTTGCCTTTTATCTAGTAACTGATCTATTTTCTTGCATTTTCCACAGTGTCATTGGAAGCTGAAGCTCACAGTGGGCTCAGCAATTAGTGGTAGCACAGAAATATAAGGCAAAAACAAGTATTGCTAATGAGCTGACACATTAAACAATGAGTCACACTTCCATAAGGAGCCCAAATCGAGTTATAACCCTAAATAAACAAGCTGTGAGAAACAGTTTACAAAATATGAATGTGTTACTTATTTAACTGCTGTTGAGAAGCTGTGATCTGAACCCTGAGATGTATTTAAATATCTGAAACAAATATTCAGTGTGTGGTTTATCAGACCGACGCAGTGGAGGCTGGCGCAGTCAGGCTGGATGGACCCCGCAGCCAGACGGGGGGGCAGGCAACACGAGAGGCTTCGGGGTTGTGTCATCCACCCTGCACCATTCCCCATCTGCGTGAGGACCAGACAGGGGCTGTCCTGCGCCAGGGGAGGGAGGTGGCAAAGGCTGAGAGCCAGGAGATGCTGCAGGTGGGAATTTCCCTCCCCGCAGAGGTAGCACCAGCAATTCGGGATCTCTCGGGCTCATGCAGAAAGGGGCAGACAGAGCCCTGTCACGTTTCATTTGGGGACCAAAAGGCAAAACTGAAGATAAATGGTTAGTCCTAAATCAAATGAGAAACTTCCTGGTTTTTTCCATGGCAATAACACAATGAAACATTCTGAGTTCACCTGAAATAATTTCTTCCACTGCCCATAAAGTGGATTTTGGTTCTGTATCTTTTCTCCTAAGATTTCCTTTGATCCCCCCAACATGCTCAGTTTTAAAAGAAAAAGTCTTCTGTAGATGTAAAACATTTTCTTCCCCATGCCCCATTTTGCTTTCAGCCAAAATGATTTGTTGAAGTGCAGCCAAATTCCAGATTTTTCACCCTAGAATGGCACTGAGAATTTATTATCCATGGAAATGGTACCTGCAGCTCTTGTAATAGGGGACCACAGGCTTTTGGCAGAGGTCTCTCACTGCTCAGCCATTAAACTTGGGCATCGCCTGGATAATGTCACATCCAAGGGGCAAATCCCTTATCTGCTGAAACTCCAAGTATCCATGTTCCCAAAGTGTGAGCTGTGTCAGCAGCTGTTTGCAAGCTCAGAGAAGTTCATACACAAGTGCCCAGCTGCCGCTTGTGCGCTGCAGGAGATGGAGAACATCCTCTGGACGTCCTGACATGGCAAGACAGGAGCAGGGGCAGACATCCCCAAGCCAGTTGTGGGCACATCTCCTTCCAGCTGTGTGCACAGCCTGCCCTGAACTCAGTTCTGCTGGGAACAACACGGTTCTCCTGTGATGGTGGGACATCCATGGCAGGTTTATCAATTCATCATCAACCCCTTTTTCTGCAGATCTCTCTCCACCTTCGCCATACGGCTGGGCCACCACAAGCAGGGGACTGGCAGGCTGTGGATTACTCAGTGCAGGAAAGCTGCTGATTCCTGCTCCTGGCCACACACCCGGAGCCTCACAAGTGGGCTTCGGGGGAGAACTCTGGCACTAGGAGACCTCCATCCCCTGTTCATGTGTGGGGAGCACAGAGGTGGCTGACAGACCCCAGGCAGCACTGGGTCGGGTGTTCGTTCCCCTTCTCTGGGATACCACAAAAGGCTGTGGTGCTGCACATAAGCAGGACCTGACTGGGACACTGTCCCTGCCACGGCTCAGCTAGGAATTGGAAGATGTAGACATGAGTCCCTCCACCCATCTCTCCTGTTTAGAGTCCCTGGAGGAGCCTGGGGTCAGAGTAGTCTGAGAGGGGATGCAAATAGCCCAGAGTGGAGACAGTTTGTAGAAAGGAGTTGTTATTTACCCCAAAGAGGGGACAGAGCATATGCTGGAGAGGAATGGTGTTTCCCTGCCCTGCAACCCAGTAGCCAAACCTCTGACAAGGACAGCTTGGGAACCCCAGCCTGTGGGTGCCACCAAGGGAGAAGGAGAAGGGCAACAGGGGCTGTGATGCGGGGATGGGTCACCACCCCAGCGCAGCCCCGAGTCCCCCCAGCTTGCCAGTCAACTGCCTCACCCCTCCTCTCTGCGCTTGGTCTGCCAATGTCACCAGAGCCAGCTTTGGGTTTTACAACACCCACACCACAGCCAGCTCCACTGTGCCCTCCACGAGGAGCTCAGAAGCGTGGTCACAGCTCTGATCTTTCCCATACCCTTCTGGCATTCGTCCCATCCTTCCATCCCTCTCCCCAGGCTCTCCAGCCACTCGCGCCTCTCCACTTCTGCTCCCCTGGCCAGATAGTGACAGTCCTCAAGTCACAAGTGGCAAAAGTGTTGGGATAAGCTCCTGAGCTGTCAAGGTGAAGAGGTTTTAGAAGTATATCAGGAATAAAATCAATCCTAGTAATGGCAAAGGGTGCCACTACACTGAGATGGTAAAATTGCTCATAACAAGGGAGGAGAGGCAGACGTGATCAATGAGTATTTCTATTCTGTATATTTGGAAGGAAGCACTCGCAACATGCAAGGACAAAGAAGTGCTCTTCACCATCTTTGCATCTAAGGAGAATGTCAAACTACATCTACATGGGACAAACATTTTAAAATCACCCTAAAAATAATAGTAATCTCAATAATCAGTCTAATTTCATATGTCAAGAGTCTGAAAAGAGCTGGATGAGGGTTTGTGCAGTCCTCCAGTGTTGATGCTAAATTATTTTGTGACCAGAGAAATGAGGTACATCATACTGGGCACGCCCAGAGCTCAGACTCTGCCTGGCCCTCAAATGCATCAGAGGAGCAGAGACAGGGCTCAGCAGTTGCTGGAGAGAGGTGCAGCTGTGGCGAGTTACTCACTGAAACTGGTGTCTGAGAGGCTGTGGATGTCGGTCTCCTCTAGATATCTGTCACCAGGTACCTTCAAATGGGGGCTTGATACTGGATTTGGTGGCTCCAGACTCAGTAATTAACCCCAACAGCTCGCTGGAGAACAGCCATGCCATGGGGGTCTGGAGGAGGTCAGTAGACCCAGTACCAGCTTGGCTGAAGACGGTTTCTCCCCAACTGCCAGGAGGCTCATGTCCATCTTGCACATGACCACGATATTGAGGAATCAAGAGGGGAGGAAGTGATGGGGAGCAGTTCCTCCCTTGGTGATTTCCACCTGCAGTGGGAGCTTGCAGGGCTGACTGTCGCACGCGACTTGCTCAGGACAAACTAATTCATGTCCTGGAAATGCCATTTTGTCTCCAGTGTCTGCAGAGGAGCCTGAGGTGAGCAGCCCAAGAGAAGCTGGTGTTTGACCATTGGAAGTCTATTTCCATGCACACAAGAACGTTAGAGTGGCAGGACTGTGCCAGACCCAAGCTCCATCTCCAAGCAGGCCAGCAGCAGATGCTCAGAGATGCAAGGGCAGCACTGAGCCATCCTTTCCCGCGATATTTTTCCTGACTTCTGACAGCCAATGATTCAGGGACTCCCAGAGCTGCACATAGCATTTGGGTCAGTCCAGCAGCTCCTGTGGCAGTCATCAGCAGCCCTGTCGTCCAAGAATTTGCCTAACCTGCCTATCCGGGCATTTAAATTTTTGGTCTTCATGACATAGTGTGGTAATGAGTTTCATAGTCTAATTATACACTGCACGAAAAAGTGTTGCTGAAACATGTACCGGAATGCTGAGTGTGGTTTTGGTGTCTGGATTTTCTGGAGGTTGTGGAAAGTTTGCAGATGATGAGGAAAGAGCCACAGAAATGATACAAGGGCTGGAGAAAACACCTCGCAGGAGGACACTCAGGAAACACAACTGAACAGGAAGGGTAAACACACTGTAAATTGAAAGGGGGTTAAATTCCAGGTCTGGCAGAGCTCTTTGGTCTACAGAGACAGAACCCACATCAGGTTAGACACCCAGCTAGAACGATTTTTGCTGGAAACAATGCACGTTTCAGTGCAAGGGAGATTAACTACATAAGGGGGTGCTCCATCCCCTGATGCTTCTTTGAAGATGTTTCACTTCCAAGCTTTTGGTTCGAACTGCAAATCAGTGTGAGAAACCCTCTTGTCTGGGAGGCGGTGGAGACGTTTCCAGCCTATGTTGGTAAACGCCACAGGACCAGACAGGAAGCTCCACACAGGCAACGAAAAGCAGCCACAGCCTGCCAACAGGGCTTAAATTACCTGTCCAAGAACCTGCCCAGTGATGGCTCACACCAGAAAAAAACGAAACCACCAGACCTAGACGGCCCAATGGTTTCTTCTGTCTTTGAACTCAGTGAATCACAGGCCTTGCCCCATGCCCAGCAGCACTTTCTTCCTCTCTCAGAGCTGGCCTATTAAGTACAACTTGCCAAGACCCAGCGCCACGTGCTTCCATGCCAGGCCCAGATTGTCACGGTCCCCAGCAATTCAGGCCGTTGCTGTGCACACGGTGGCCAAGATCCATGTTCATAGTGCCAGGCTGAGCCCGACCTCTGCTCCAGGGGCAGGTGGGATCTACATGCGACCTACACTGGGCATCCAACACACAGGCTGGACTTGCGTGCCCCTGCTCCACCTGTAATGAGAATGTCTCATGGCAGTGATGAGCAGAGACCACCCAAGAGGGGAGTCTGTCTCCATGGTGCAGCAGAAAGGACTCTTCTATGCCCCTCCATCATGCCAACCCATTGCCACATCATCTAGAGGGACAGGGGTACGTTACAGGGGCTGGTGGGCAGGGAGCTGCCACGTGCTCACAATATGCACCTTCAGTACCTACATGAGGGCTGGGGCTCCTGCCAGAAATGTCTTGGGGCAAAGCAAACATGGGAGCATGTCCAAACCCTGTGAGGCTGCTGGTGTGCAGACACCACTGCCACACGCAGATGCCCATCTCCAATCTCTCCCCTCATCTCCCATTTGAAGCCACTCAGGGCATGTCTTTTGGCCAGTGTTTGCCCAGCACAGCACATACTCTGGATTTTTGTCTCCCTCCTCCAAAAGCAGAGATGACCCTGCATCCAGCCATTTCTGCCCCTGGGTCAATCACTGTGAATGACAGATGCACTAGTCAGCCTCTGGGAAGCAGACGAAGTGGTGGGACTCCTCGTGGAATGATCAGTTGCCAGTCCTATCTCTTAGCAGTGACGAAGAGGATGAGAATGCTAAGGAAGAAAAGAAGGTCACACTGAGATGGGCAAAAGGGTGAGTCCAGCCAACGGGGCATATCAGAGGGTTACATGCCCCCAGCCCAGCACAGACCACGTCCTAGAGCAGTGTTAGGATCCTGGAAGACTCAGCCACCAGAGAATAATCTCAGGCACCTCTGGTGGCTTCCACCCTGCAGGACACTGTTGCCCATGATGTTCAAGGTGACGGTACTGGTGTGCAATGCAGGCACAAAATCCCTCTGGGGCTGGGGAGAAAGCAGAGGACAGACACCCACCCCACCCCCACTTCTCACCAGAGAAGACCCAGGAGCCTCAAGGACAGGGGCTCAGAGCCCCACAGTGGATGCTGGTTCCCCCTCCATGCCCCAGACACAGCAGATGACCTCAGTGATGAAGGGACAACCAAAGGGTCAGAGCTGGAGCAGAGTCTGGAGCCAGACCTCAGTTTCCCTCTCCCCGAAGCTGCTCAGACCCTGGTCTCAGCTGCAAGTCCTCAGTGTGCCCCACAGCAATGTGGTCCATCCCCGGATCTCTGGTGCATGTACAGGGGGATGCAGCTCTCCCACTCATTCCCAGCAGTTTGTCAGCATGCTCCTGGTGCATTCTCAGTGTGGGTCTCTGGGCCTGCTGTGACACCCCAGCAGGACCCACCAATGGTATCCCAAGACCTTTCCTGCCCCCAGAACAGCCCCGTCCCGGGGCAGGACGGGCTGTCCGCGGCTCCCAGGTGGCAGGCAGCCCAAGGCAGGCAAGCATGGGCATTGCCAGGAGAGCCAACTCCCAACCCCTTGGCTGGTACCTGTATTTATCTCCCTTCCTTAGTCTCAAACCTGCCCGTTTCCAAGCTCTCTTTTCCCCTTAGGGTGTTTTTCTCTCCTTGCAGCTCTGTGTCGGGGAGGTGTGCAGGGCAGCCAGCTCGCGGGCTGCGCTGGGCGCCTGGGCCCCGCACCATAAACCATTCTCCATCGCCGAGCAAACAGCACAAAGCTCTCATGATGGGCAGCCCACCTCTGATAATTACTTCAGCATACACCTTGGGTCTTAAGCACATGGTTAGAAACAGATCAGTGTGAGACATGTCCTTAAGTCTCATCTGGGAATCGCTGCTATCAACGAGTCCTGCTTTCCCAGTCAAAAATGATTTACTCTGATCTGCACTATTGATTTTATTGTGGGAAATGTGGTGATACCTAGAGAGAGAGAGAGAGACAGAGATTTGACTTATGGGAGCATGTGGGGAAGACTCCAGTCCCCACCATAGCGCCTGCCTTTTCTGCATCTGCATCAGAATTATTTGTAGTGTTTTATGCACCCATCTGCTCCCTGCATGCTCTCTATAAATCTCACTGGCTCTCACACACACACACATGTTTGCTTTCCATGTAGATTACTTATGATGAGAGTCTAATTAGACCCGGGGAAGCCTGCCTACAGAGCGAGCCTGGGGAGAGCTTAATTAAAGTCAATGGAGAAAATTATAGGTGAAAAAAAAAAAAAATTAGGGCAGCAAGGAAAAAATATCAAGAAAGAAACCAAGGGGAAAAAAAGAAGCAAGGAAGTAAGAAGGAGTGTGTGTGGCTGCCAGGCTCCCGGGAGCAGCCGCCCCGAGCACCAGGTGTCGAGGCTGGGACCCACGGTGCTGCAGCGCACAGAGCCCGTGGGGTGCCTGTGGGTCTGCCTTGCAGGGAAGGGGGCAGGTGAGAAGGTGAGTGGGTGCACACAGCCTGCTGCAAGGGAGTCAAGGCTGAGCGGAGCTCCTGCCCTCCTCTCTGGCGTGTCCTCTGCAGAGTGGACAAGAAGGGCTGGCTCTGGATTTCTGCTCCACTTGTGCCTTGAGTTCTCCCGGTCTCATCCTCATCACGCATCCATGAGCTGGGCGAACAGGAGATGTGCAGTGGGTGCACAAAGTCCAGTTCCTCGCTGTGTCTATCCCCTGCTACAGAGTGGAAAGAGGGGACACACTCTCATTCTTATCTGGGGACTTGTCGCCCCTGTGCAAGTTAGCCCTTGGGCTGCGTGGTGATGGAGAATCCGGCCTGAGATGGCAGCAGGGATTTTGGGGGTCACCACAGGGCACCGAGGGCACCCCTGGAGCGCAGGGCACTGCTCTTCTCCCCAGCAATGACACTGTTGAACCCAGTGACTTCTGGCTGAGGGAAAGCATCTCTTTTAGAAAGTCTTGATTTAAAGACCACAAATGATGGAGAATCCGCCACATCTCTCAGCAAATTGCTCCAATGGTTAATTATACTCCCTGTTTAAAAGATGCATCTTATTTCCAATTTAGGTTTTTCTAGTTTCAGCTTCCAGCCATTGAATCTCATTACATTTTTTATCTGCTAGATTAAAAAACCCTCCATTATCAGAGATCTCCTCCCTCCGTAAGTATTTATAGACTATGATCAAGTTGCCTCTTAACCTTCCCTTGATAAACTAAATAGGCTAAGCCACTGTCTCTCCCAGTCAGCCAGGCCTTGCACACCTCCACTCATTCGTACTGCTCTTCTCTGAGCCCTCCCTGGTCCTGCACCATCACGGACCACGGGTGGGTAGTCCCTGGATCAGGACAGACGAGGAGGTGGTGTCCTGGGTGATGCCGGGAGATGCAGATGGAGCACCAGGTCTGCTGGTTGTGCCAGTGTGCTGCTGCAAGAGGTCCTGGTGAGGGTTAGACGCACTCTGGGCTCGGTGTGGTACAAACACAGATAAAATCCTCCAGCGAAATACAGAGAGGGACAGGATGGGATGGCTTTGGGAATGGAGATATGTAGTTAGGACTCACATGCTAGCAAAAGAGAAGCCAGGAGAAGAGAGGCGTGGTGCAGGGCAAGCACCGGCTGGGCAGGCGATCGATGCAGCAGTGCTGTGGGTGTCAGGCGGTGGGAGATCACGTCGCGAAGTCGGCTGCGGGTGACGCTGCTGTAACAGAACTGCTCAGCGAGGAGAGCTGGGCAGAAAGGGTCTGTGCGGCTGGCAGGGAAGGAGCTCTGAACAGCCCATCTGGACAGGTCCAGGGGCTCTGCCAGGTCTTGGAGACGGTCGGCTCAAGTTCAAGGTGATGCCCTGAAAGATGCCCTTTTCCTCTGGGAAAGATGCAGACTTCAGCCGAGCAAGGATGGGAATATCTGGAGAATCTGAGCTGGGAAAGCCATTTATGTGACAGGCCTGTGCTTACGCCAGAGGTCTGATGGTCTCCCCCAGGACTGTCCTGTCTGGGATAGATTGGCATCAGCAATGCAGACATCTGTCTTCAGCCAACTGGTTGTCCTGCAGAGTCATGCTGACACGGACAGGCTGAGCTTCCTGCTGCTTGTTTCTCCAGACCAAGGCAAAGAGTGAGGTCCTTGGATGATGCAGTGTGTTTCCTACACAGTCCTACATAGTGCCTGCTTAACCTGTGGCTGGAGCATCATCAGAAATGGCTGGTGGTGGGGCAGGATGCCAAGGGACAGTTCCATTACTGTGGAGCCCCAGATTGACATATGCCCTCCACAACATCATTTCGGCAGTGCTATCACTTCTCCCACCCTGTTAGGCACCTTCTCCTGGATCAGCGCTGTGTCCCTGGGATGACTTTCTCTCAGCCTTGCCAGGAGCTGTACCCAAAATGCTGGCATCTGATGGGAACATTGCAACCTCTGCGTGGTGCTGGCCACAGGCTGAGAACCATCTACCTGCCATGGCCTGACAGTCTTCAGTGCTTCCCACTCCAGAGCCCCCAGCCCCATAGCTTGGTGAATCCTCTGTGCACCAATATATGACAAATCCCTCAACTAAGGGATGTGCTACAGTGAGCAGGGAGTCCCAGTGGGTCTGCTCCTTCCCCTTCTCTATGTTCCAGACTGTTAAATCCTGTCGGTTTGGAATGTAAAGGGATGTTCCTAGAAAGCAGTGGTACAGATGTGCTTCCACTCACAAAATCCAGCTGTGGATTCCAGTGTGTCAGCTTAACCTCATCCTCCCCAACTTGCAGCTGGAGCATCTTGCCCAAAGCCACCTGCTCTTCTGTGATGGAGACCCAGGGTCTTGGGGTCTAGGGCAGTGCAGAGTCCTCCAGGCTCTTGAGATCTGCTCCTGCAGGACAGTGAAATCAGCACCCTGATGTCTGCAGAGCCAGCATGTGGTGTGGGAGGCTGCCTTCGTCCCTGGAAAGCCTCCTCACACCCACAGCCACAGATCCTGGCTCCTCTTGCCTGGTGTCAGATGCAATAAGCGAGACGAGCTCCCCCAGTATGGCCAGCACACACTGTGTGGTCTCCCTCTGGCTTTAGGCTCCCAGAATTTCTTCTTCTCTCTGAGCGATGTCAGGCTGAATAAAGATAAATAGATCCTGATGGAGGAAAACTGCAGTTAAGTGGGTTGGCTGGCTTCTTGCATTCTTTTTATGTTGCTTTCTGACTGGTCACAGATAGAAAACCACTAGGGAAATGTACTGGCAGGCCCTCGGTCATGGTCCCTTGCTCTTTCCGATGGTCTTCCTTGAGCCTCGTTAGACCTCCCTCCCTGCCAGGACAGGAGGCCACTCCAGTCACAGGAGGAGGGCTGGCACCTGGCAACTGTGAAATAAAACTTGTGTCACCTTGCTTCTGGAAGATTAGCGAAGAGTCACCCGTCCCTGGTGGCTCGAATTCAGCAGGGTCCTGCCCACGGCCATCCTCCTCCTGTGCACTCCTCCAAGGAGCAGAGGGAGCCTCAAGGTAATGACCTGGTGGGAGGCAGACACCATCCCATGGGGATGCTCTGCTGATATTCGAAGGTTGCGGAAAACAGAGATAAGCCCTATGTCTTTGCAGAGTGACCACATCTCATGATCTCAGTGTACATCTTGTGATGTTTGATGCTGTATTAGCATAGCCTTCAGTCCCAGCATCATGTGAGCAAAGCAGTCCTGGCTCTCTTTCAAATGTGCAGGTTTCTAGGGCACATGATGGTAGAGACTGCTTGCAAATGGGATGATGAAAGCATCCCGAGAAGGCAGGATGCACTCCAGCAATTGTTTTCAAATCTTCTGATTTCTGAGCTAGTCTTATGATTCTGGGGGGAGGCCAATTTGTAGTTTTGGGGTACATATCATGACAACACCCCATAACAGAATTCGAACATTTTGAAGAAAATGCTCCCTGCAAAATGTCTCCCAAGTTCAGCAAAGACCAAGCACAAAAGATCATGCAAGCGTGCTAGATGAAAGAAATGCCAAGACTTTATGTTTCAAAACTTACCTCATGGCACTGGAACTGTTAAACATCATTCCTAGACATGCACTCTCAGGGATCAGATAGCATGTGCTGTCCCACATTGGCCAGACAAGATCATTGACAGCAAAGATAAACCCCTCCAGGAGTGACCTGTGCAGCCAAAGTCGCGAACAGAGCGTAGAAACACCAGGGAAACCCACAAGGTCTCAGAACATCTTTGATACAAGGTTAGCACAGACCTGCTGGATTTAACAGACAAAATTGCTTCTCATTAGAGAAACATGACTCAAATTCCGTGAAATGGCAGTGATTGGCAACTCACCAAGTAGAAATGTAATTCTCTCTCTGAGTTAGTTCACTGTGGATTCTAGAGGTGCTGAGGACAGCAGGTGAGTGTCCATGATTTCAGAGGCTCAGCTCAGTAATTTCTTCTCGGTAAATCATCTCGGACTCACACCCAGATGATACACGGTCAAGTGGGTTGGAAGAGAAGTACAAATGACAGAACCCAGTAAAATACCAACCATCAGCTGTCACCAGGGCAGGTGCTGCCCTCAACACCCTCCTGGCAAGTGCTGGAGTGATATTATGAGGACTAGCAGAAAGGTGCTTTTTCCTGAAATAATTTTTCTAGTTTATTCCAGATGTCCTGATGCTTCTTACAAAACACAGGAGTTTCCAGACCTGGGTTTTGTCTCTCTCTTTTCCATTTTCTTGTCCTCTTTCTCTTCTTATGCCTTTTTGCCTTTTTGGTGAAGGAGGCCACAAATCCAATGGAAACTTTTAGGTCACTAAAATTGAGATCATTCTGAAACTCTACCTTTCTTTAAAAGGACACGGATTTAGTATCATTTCTGCTGGTCCAATGTGTGCTTTTTCACTCATCTCTAATCACAGCAAATTTCAGAAAGCCTCACTGAAGCTATGTCCTCAGGTGTCTGAAGGTATCCAGACCAGATCCCAGAGCCTGTGAGTTTTTTGGTTACATCAACTGTTCCCAAATTGTTCCATGGGCAAGAACAAGAAGATGTCAGACAGATGGAGACACGTGGCAAGCAGACACAGTCAAGTCCTAAGCAGTGAACCACCTGCATCCTACCAAGGTGGCACCACATCTTCTGACCAGGAATCCAGCTGTGCCATCTTCACTCAGCCTCAAGCACCCAGCATGGTTGTGGTTGAAGATTTGACATTTCTGGGACCTGTTCTTGGGTGCCCTTCTGTAACAGTGATGTCTGCTGTGGGAACAGTACCACCAAACACAGACTGATCTCTCCTCAGCCTACCTGCATGTCAGACCATGAGGCCAGAAATGTGTTCACAAGAGTATGGCAGATAATTGTCTTCCTTTGCTTTACCACTGAAGGACGCCTCATGTAGTTTAACAAGCTCAATTTGGTTTCTGCTGTTACAGAAAAGTTTGGACTTCGGGCTAATTTTGCAGCTGAAATGTCTCACACCTCCCTGGAAGGAGCACTCTCGGTATTTCTCATGGTAGGGGACACCTCTTTACCCACAGCCTTGTAATGCGGTCCCACCGGGAGGGCTCTGCTGATGTTGTTTGGTCGTGATTTTTGCATGAGAAATGAACCATGGCAGTAAGCGGGAGCACGGACATCTCCGAGCAGCTTGAGAATCAGAGCAAGTGCTAGAAATCAAGCCCTCGGTGTGTGCAGGGCTGCGGACGAAGCCATCTCTCCCCGCTACGGCAACAGAGGCTAATCAGTGCTGATTAGATCAAAGCTAGATTTTCCTGGAGAGGTTTTAAAAACCTGAATGTCAAGTTTCAACCCTCCGTGCCCCCCACCCGCAGACCATCAGGCTGAAGTTCCACAGGCTCGTGACCTTTCCAAGGCTGAGCCCATGATTCCTCCAAGCTGGTGTTTGTGGCCGCCCTCCAGACATCTCCAAAGGTTTTTGTCCCAGCAACAGGGGTCTGGATGTGCCAGTGTTTGCCAGGATCCTGGGAAAGGAGAGTGGGGAAGGGAAAATCAGCCCCTGTGCTGATGAGAGGGGAGGACCCCCCGCGGATGCTGGGGCTTTGCTGGCAGACCGGGTGACCGACAGAGAGACGTGCTGGGGCCCGTCTCTGATTTATCAGCAGGGCTGGTAGGTGTTGCATTAGGTTAAGCATTAACAGATCTCATGAGCCTCATTAGCTGTCCCCTTTTCACTCTCCAGCTGAAGAGTTATGGCTCCAAAATCTATAGCGCCTTGGCAGCTGCCTGGCTGATTCCCAGGTTAACCCTCAGTGAGCCTGCTCCCTCAGGAGCATCCCAGGCCTCTGCTGTTCTATTTGATCAGCAGCGAGGCATGAGGTCTGCTGGACCATCTTCATGTGCACGTGTCTGCCCTCCATAAAACAGCGATCCTTTCAGCACAGAGACCCAGTTTCCCCGGCTCTCCACGCTCAGATGTGCCAGCAAAGGCTGACTTCTGATGAAGATCTCCAGGCACTGGGAAATCACCCTGCTCAAGAGCTTTTTACTGGGAACAGCCCACAGAGTCTGCAGGTGTATCTGTCTGACTGAAGGTGTGAGTCTGCCCACCAACATCTCCATCAGGGTCAGCCTCCCAGTCAGCTCCAGCAGAGTCCATCACCCCCCAGTGATGCAGATGCCGCCTGCAATTCATCACCTCCCCAGAGCACGTGCCAGCAGGCTCAGGAGAGCTGAACTCCATCGGCTGCAGGACGAATCCCCAGTGTGGCCACGTCTCATGGAGTCATTCAAACTGCACACTCCCATGCTTGGTCAGACAAAGCCCACGGTTGGACTCTGCTGTAATGAGTACTGTGGAAGGGTAATGCAGACCACACCAAATAGCTGGAGATGTTGCATCTCCACCAGGCAAGCAGGGCAGCCACGGGGCTGCAGATCTCTGAAGATCTTTGCTCCGGAGGCCACAGAGCACAGGGCCGGGAGCAAGCACGGGAGTATCTGGCCTGACCGCCATGTACCCATGACGTCAGCTGTGATCCCCTGTTACGGGTGGATGTGTTCCCAGGCATCCCTCAGATATGGACCGGGAGGCAGCAGGGTTGGGGAATGCAGCACTGCCTTGGCTGCTCGGTCCCCACACTATGAAACATTTGGGCCTTATCTCCTGTTGAAGAATTTCTGGTTTCAGCTTCCTGCAGAAGAGGCTTCAGCCAGCTCCATCTTGCTGTGTCTCTCCATGACAGACCAGAGCTGCGTAATTCACACCAGATCCCGACACTCCGGCAGAGGCATGAGCAGTAGGTACATTTTGCAGAGGCTGGAGTGACTCTTGCTGCCCTGCCAAGCTCCAACCCTTCCAACCCAGCGCCCCTGGCCACTGGTGACACAGAAGGAGTTGGAGGGGGGCGCAGATGGGGAGGTGGCGTGACCTGGCTCTGCTCCTCAAGGACAGCTCTTGCTTCAACAAACCTTGGACAGTCTCTGCAGCTCCCTGTCAGTCCATGCTGGAAAGAACTTCCTTCAGACCTGTTAATGGTTAAACAACACGATGCTTTAATTACAAAAGAGAGTCAAGCAGCCAAGTACATTACAGGGAGAGATGAAGGTTAACAAGCTGGGCAAGGTCATTATCTGGCCTGCTCCTCCTCTGCCCCTCCTCTTCTCCAGCAGGACCGGGAAGGGCTGTGCAATCCCAGGGCTGATGCTTTCACATCGTTCATTACCCAGCCCCGCGCTCAGGACAGCTGATTGCCCATGCAGGCAGGCTGCTGCCATGTCAGACACCCTCCGGCACGCAGCCTGTCTCCTGCCACTGCTGCAGGATGCTGGTCTCTTGGCAGAGCACAGGGGCACTGGGAGTTGCTGTTGGGGATCTGGACACAGCTCCGGTACCGGGGAAATAGTTGTGCTGGAGTACATGACAGTGCAAGTAGCATCCAGGGTGAACGTCAGCTTGGCTCTGCAGTGGGCAGGTGAGCTCCTCATGTAACCTCCTGCTACCTCTGCGTTCCTCTTGGAAGCACCCCACATGGAAGGCAGATTGAGATGGGCTGGGGAAAGGCAATATCTTGGGTGACCTGGGTTCAAGAAACGCTCTCCCATGGTGCAGAGCCGGCTGTGAGCACGGACACACCAGCAGTGGCTGTGCTGCTTCTCCCAAGGTGGCAACTTCCCCCTGCATCTCTCTACCCTGCTGCGTGATGTTGCTGGTCCCCATGGCCAGCAGCTCGACCACATTTCACAGGGGTCTCCTGGCAGCTCCCCTGAGTCAGGAGCTGACTCCTTTCTTCCTCTCAGGAGAAGAAACCTAGGTGTTTGGAGAGGGCTGTGTCTCATCTGGGGGAAGAAAACATGGGCTCTGATGGCTCTTAAGCTGCTTCTGTGGAGGTATTGGTGCTCCCAGTGGACCTTGTTGCAGCACCCAGGAAACACACGATGCCATGAAAATAGGTGCAAAAAAATCTTAGTCCTTACTGTCACTAGTGTGGAGGTTTATGTGTTTAAATACCTTTGCAGATATGGAGCTAAGTGACATTCTGAAGGTCACTGAGGACATCATCTTAGTGCCAAGGGGGTGTCAGCATTTGGCCAGATGCTGTTCACCATCCCGTCAATAACTTGGCAGATACCAAATCTCTCCGGATGAAATTTGTAGATGACACAAAGATTGGCAGAGTGGTGAATAATGAGGCAGTCACACGGAGCTGGACCACTTCCCTCGCTGGGCACATTCCAACAAAATATGTTTTAATAGCCTCAGATGCAAAGCAGTGCACCTAGGAGCAGGGCTGCCAGCTGAGCCTGGAGGCTGGGGCCAGCCCTGGCAGCAGGGCCATGGGAGGGTCTGGAGGCTTTAAAGACGTGCATCAGCTCCCAGGACAAGCAAGAGCAGGGTAACAACATGGATGGAGAAGTGCTGGGACAAATGGACCCATCAGCCTGAGGTACAGTGAGTCAGGCTTCAGACCACAGAGCCTGAGGGTGCCTGGGTGCATCCAACAGCCCCGAACAGAAGGCTCAGGGGCCGCTCAGGACCAGGAGGTGAATGTCAGTGTACGGGGGACCTACAAGTGGAGAAAGCTGGAGCACAATTGGCATAGCTTGTCCTCAGAGCAGAGCCCCCTGCGTCCCTGGGAAGTGTCCATACAAAGCAGGGAGCCAGAGACAGGGGTAGCAGCTTTCCCCAGGGAGCAGCATGCATGAGGACCAGCAGTGAGAGAGGGCAGGTCGCTCTGCTGTCCTGCACCCAGAGCTTCTAGGAAAAAGAAGAGAGGGAAGAAGGAGCCAGAAGCAACCAGACATCAGAAGACTTTATATATGTGTGGACACTGTCCCAGCAGGACCTCAGGCACCAGGGAGGTCACCCAGGATGAGGGAGGTAGACCAAAGAGTGCTGGCTGTAAGATGGAGCCAGACGGGCTCAAGTGAGAGGTCATGCTTGGCCACATGTTTGGAGCATGGATAGAAAGCCACTTGCACACATTTCTCAGAGAGATGGCACCTCCATCTCAGGTGCCTTGAGGAGCAACGCCCAGGCTGGTCGGGGTTGCGATGGGGTGCTGGGCCAGGAGGCAAGAGGAGCTGGTCTAGGCGTCTCCCCTCCCTCAGTCCGAGTCAAAAAGTCACTGTCTAGGGCCCTGACCCTTCCTCCCTCGACCTCCCCTAGCCCTTCTTGGTGGGTCAGCCCCTCCAGGGAAGGTGCATCTCCATGAGGGGACCAGGACCCAGACAAAAGCAGGGAGCTGCTGGCAGCCAGCTGAGAAATCACTCGTCTGGGAAAAAGCTTTTTGATTTGAAATATCTCCCAGGCACTGGCTAAGGCTCTTCAAGTAACCTTGTCATGCATCAGCATTAACATTTGGCAAGACGAGCAGAGGGTATCCGCAGGGTCGGCTGGCAGCTGCGTGGGGCTGGGGAGTGACCGTCCATGACAGCCCATGGCCGCTTGCCCTCCTGCCAGACGGACACCCCGTTCCTGGGATCTGCTCCTCCCTGGACCTCCCTCCTCCTCGCAGGCACAGGATTTTGCAGACATGAGGTCGTAAGGCCCGTCCACGCTGGGTGATGGAGGCAGCACCCA
>Ga0181612_109283_pt1 | contig 24656 bp, 14 predicted proteins | sample HoacroProtozoa21_FD_119630 | JGI IMG/M metagenome (GOLD analysis project Ga0181612, IMG submission 119630) | Hoatzin crop microbial communities from Cojedes, Venezuel. Combined Assembly of Gp0051906, Gp0051904, Gp0051908
GCTTTCTCATTTCTTCTTCTGGCACAACAGTGGATCACAGAATAGATCTGTGTAGCCTTTGCATTTATTGTCTCCTTTCACCTAAACTGTCTCCTATTGAGCCTAGTCGCATCACTTAGGTTTGCAGCATTGGTCCTGAATAACAAGCTACACTCTGCCTATGTCAAACCCTGCTGCAAGGGAAGGGAGGTGAGACAAGCCAGTGGGTTTTAGATTGAGGAAAAGGCTGGAGGTGTCTGGATGGAGGAATGTCTATTAATGAATTAGCTTACAAATAGGTTACAAACAGAATACGTTACACATTCCCATTCTACATTCTTGTCATATTCACAACCTCGTTAAAAATCATCAACAGAGAGAAAGCATTGCTTGGTATTATTTCATGCCCTGCAGGCAGGCCTAATTCAGCTTGGCTCTCTACACTGAGAAACAAAGAAGTATAATAGGAGCTCCGTGCAATCTTCACTATGACCCCTGAAGAGGGGGCTCATCACTGGCAACTGTCTGCCTCCAGCTACATAAAGGACTTCCATTTTACTGAGGTGGAGAGATGGGCGAGGTTAGCCAATGCAGTCAGTCAGTGCTGTGACTGTTAACTCACGGAGATCTTACCCCAGAAAAGAGCAGATACCCGAGCTCCACCCCCTGTTCAGTCTTCAGTCCACATTATCAAGCAGGAAAGATGAGCATGTGTGTTGGGACACTAGGTTTGCCTCACTAGTAGCAACATCCAGTGATCTTCTAGCTACAGGAATAATCAGCAACACTAAATACAAGCTTGTTGAAGCAGAAAAGTGCCATTAAGCTCCGCAGCTCAGAGGATATGGCATTGATGATTTGTACCATCTCCAAAGGGAACACCTGAGGATACATTCTGAGGGCACCACATGGTTAATTGTCACGTATCTCCCTTACAGACTATCGGAGAAACAAAAACTTTCAGAGGTTTAGAAAAAGTGGTCTGATTTTTTAAAAGAGCTGCGGTTGTTCAGCCTAGAGAAAAAGATTGTGGGGAGACTTGATAGCAAACGGGGAAGATAAGAAAAAAAATGTTTTTAAATTATAGTCAAGAGGGAAATTTAAGTTAGACATCAGGAAATACATCCTACACATCAGGACAGCAGAGTACTGGAATGGAGTGCCTAGTGGGCTATGGAATTTCCATTACTGGAAGCTGTACAAATTTACTAGGTAAGTATCTGTTGGGTACAACCCAGGTAGGGCTGTCTGCCATGGGGCAGAAGCCAGCGGGCAGTGACCACTGAGCTTCCCCTCCAGACAATGACTTTGCACAGGTTTCAGTACGATACCATCAGAATGAACCGACAGTGCCCCTGCATTCTAGTGTAGCGCTGCCTAGTCAATCCCTGTGTGAAGATGCAAGGCTTTTTCCCCTAAAAGCCTGGCTTTGTGAAAGTAAAATCGTAAGTAGTGCTGTACCTCCAGACTATGTGTCGTGACTGAATGTGTTTCTTTGTGCATCCTCCTGAGCGCGAAGGGAACTGTATGAAAACAGGCTTGGTCTTGATGATTTTGGTTTGGTATCATTCAGCTGAGGGGCTACAACTGAAGCCCTTGTCCTCTTACAACTGGCGCTTCTTGCCCAAGTACAGCAGGCGAAGGACGGAGCTAACAAGCACAGTCCCAATCACCACGCCTGGCTGCCTTCAGGCATTCCCCGGCATACACTGGCAGCTAGCTATGACATGTACTTAACTACAGACAACAAAACCAGTGCGATGATACAGTAAAGGTGAGCAAGGAGCAATCTCCAAGCGAGCCGCCTGTCCATTACCACCGACAGCTGCAGTAATGTTAGTGCCATTGCTATCACCTTCGCTGCACTTCTTCCCTTCAGTCACTGTAGGAAAGCCTCATTACCATGGGACTTAATAGGTTGCAAACACTTTGGTCACACCCCATTAAACCTAAGTAAGGAGACGTTATACACATGAGAAATTGGTCTATCAGCATCACATAGTACATTTACCCCTATCTGACTGAATGGCTGACTAGATAGCCCCATCAGCACAAGACAGCAACACTCGCATTTCAGTGTAACACACCTGTGCTTAATTTGTTCTATGAATCTAGACCTTGTCTTAAAACAAAACCCTAAGCCCACACTTTTTAAGCACAGCACGTGAGGAATTACACACTTCATCCATTCACACTAAGCCATACAGCTCTTCTGCTAGGAAGACCAGTTAGGGCCGTAGTAGGTGGACAAGGGTGCTACGCTATTATTAAGACAATTGACTTCCAAGAGCTGTTTCACATCAGGCTACTCAGATCACAACCTTTACTCCTCCGCACTAAGATGGGTAATTTACTCATAAAGAAAATGGCTCTGTCCTCTTCCTAATCAGGTACATTCTCTGGGCAAAAGGAAAACCCAGGCCCCCTCATTGCGTATAATTTTCATTCTTCACTTAACATGCAATTCCCATGCCAGAGAATGAAGGTACCCAAATACACCTGCCTGACTTGGGAATTCCTAGAAAACATTTCAGGTCTTACAGAGCTAATATTTGGAATATAATTCAGGCAATCTCCTCCTGATCAAATAATCATTGGGAACCCAGTGTCTTTCATCTGAACCTTCTGAAATTGGAGACCATTAGTCCAGTACATTTTACATTGAGAAAAATACAGCCATTGGAGACTGAGCTTCCATGAGGCAACATTAAGGTAGCTATACTGCAGCCACCATGTTGGCATGCAGAAACCTCAAACCTCCACCCTAACCCTGCTCACAGCATTTTATAACTGCCTTTCAGAGTATAGATGAAGGGCTCATCTAGGAAAGTGTGCAGAATCGTGCTGGCAATAATGTAGCCTAGATGAAAATATCCTGTGAATGCCTGCAGTAGTCTTCCTGGGATTGACGGACTGTACCAAAGCCAGCAAGCCTAAGCCACAGTCTTGAGCTTAAGCATTCCTCCTTCAAAGCACCTGCAAAGCCAGGTATGCATATGTGCAAGTTGCTCTTCTGCACAAAATACCTAGATGAGCACAGCCAACTGTCACCAGCCCCAAATACCATGGTTCGTGGACGTGCCTAAGACAATCTTTAAAAACTAAATTTAAAAAGAAGAAAATAAAGACGCCATCTCCGCAATGGAACAAACTATTTCTTTCTGAATTTGGGATTCACAGATATATTACATAACTCCAAATTCACAAGGCTGTTAAATGTCATATCCTGACTCATTTCATCTGGAAAAACAAGTGGTTTCAGTTATCCTGCCTTTGCCTGCCACTACTGACTACCCCTTTAGACACCACACAAAAACCAGCCACCTCAGATTGGCAGTTATTGGCCACTACACAATCTGCAGCACAGATTTAACTGCCAAATTTCTCCTTAAACACTCCAAGAAAGCATAAGCTCTGTTGATCAAGAAGGAAAAAACAGCCTGGAATCTTGATCTGAGCAACAGGAAGTTAAATGGTACTTCACACGGACGTCCAGCATCACAGGATTTATCTGGTGCATCCTGATGCAAGAAAACCACTATTGTGTTATATTCCCAATGTCAAAAACATCATTCGGAAGCCAATGGCTGTCTCATGGAAGCCATTCAGACGATAAAAGTTGTTCCAGAAGAGAGCCACAGCCCTCCCCCTCCATACCATATCAGGTTATAAGGACTCTAAATCAACCATGCCTGGCTACATAAGTCAATTCTTGAACTGTAATGCAGCAGATTTCTCATTAAATGTAAAGCTGGGCTTACACTCCCCTCTAAGCAAGAAGACATAAAGGATCTTTTGAAAGTCACTATATAATCCTCCTACAAGATTTGTAACCGTGCTACCCCTTCTTAATAGCTTCTGCAGTGGTGTAACCTTCCCTGACTTTCTTCAAGCCTGCAGACTCTGCTAAGCCACACTTCTGCCCATATTTAGGAATGCCTGGAAGAAGAGTGGGGCTATGTCTTTGCTGTAGATGCAGTACTTTCTGAACATAATCTGATACCCTCCCACACTCCAGTAAAATTTACTTGAGCTGTATAAAGAAACAAAACAAATGTATGAAAAACAGAAGTGTGCAGTATTTCCACAATCTCTACTCATTCTTCTGCCAGGTGGTAAGTGCCAGGCATGAAACACAACGAAAGCTAAGCCTCAAATAAGCCAGTTCTGGTGTTAAGTCCATTTTAGAAGTATTTCGCTAAAAAGGATAACTTCCAAATACAGCAAATTAATGTACTGCAACCTGATCACTGAATAATGCAAATGTGTAGTCACATATATGGTAAAAAGGCTATAAACTGAACAAGATGACTCTTCATAATAAAATTCATAAATTATAAGAAAGGCTAACAGGTGGCCATGATACCACAGATAAAGCTTACTAAAGATTTACACACTGACTTCCAAAGAAGCAAAGGTCTCAGTGCACCTGTAGGTGGAAGTCTTGGTACGTAAACCAGTTCACTGCCAGAAGAAAACCCTGCATGGAGAAAGAACCTCCTTTTAGCATCTTATCAGTTATATAAAGCTACTATAAAACAAACAAAATAAATCTAACCGTACTGCCTTTGGGCAGACTAGCACCAGCTATTACTTCTCTTTTTATACCCTCAGCCAGGCAGCTCATATGCCCTGTAACTATCTGTAGCCATCAGGAGTTGGCTCTCCCTAAGCTTCACATCTGTGACCTCTTCCTTTAATTATTCTTCTGTTTACAACATTTCTTACTTATAAAGCAGCAACTTTACATCTCCGTAAAGCAGACAAACATCAACTAAACAGCCCACAAAACTTCCAGGGCAGCAGTGCAGCCTCTCCGGCTGCTTTTGCCCACACTGCCCACTTCCTCGTCGAGTTCAGCCTTTTTGCTCTGTGCTTTACAATCCCACAGCGTCAACACCCGCCGTTGTGACTTCCAGGTACCACCAAAAACGTCACTCGAGGGAGAAGGTTTCGGCTGCGCAGCTAACGTGCAGACACACACTCTGGCGCGCAGTGCTGCGAGGTCCTCCCCGTCGGTGGCCTCCCACGGCGTACCCTCCCTGGGCTGACACACCACCACTGTGTCATCCAGCCCTGCCGTGGCCTCTTCACGCTCAGCGACCGCCCCACGCACAGGCTTGCGTTTTACCAGGCAGTAACTGTAACACCATGGGTACCACCAGCAATGAATAAATACACTCTTTGAAGCATCTTCCAAATATAAAATAACTCCAAACTGCAACACCCTCATGGCTGAATTACCCTCTTGAAAAGACCCCATGTCCCTTCTGTCTTCGGTGGCTCCACAACAATATCACCACAGGGTTTCACACTTTTTTTCAGTACTGCTCAGTATCCATAACAATGTAGAAGTTGGACCACATTAGCTCTTCCACATCTTCACATCCCCAAAACCCCAGACAGAGGTGGGATTGATCTGTGGGATTTTTTTAATGCCCAAGGGCATGAGAGTCTGTCTGGCCAAGGTACTGGTGTGTGCTCGGATCAGCTCTGGTGTTACCTGGGAAAGAAACTGGCTGACGCTCAGTCACTTCAGATTTGAAATAGAAATGTTGAGTTAGGGCAGCCATTCCTCCTTCTCTGCCTGTGGGCCAAACTGGCACTTCACAGCCAGATCTAGTCCTTTCCTTCCTCTCTGCTACATTTGGAAAGGTCAACATCTATTTGTATTTGCACTGACTGAGATAAAGCCAATTTGGCACGTGCGTTATTGCAGACAAACTCCAGAAAATCAGGCTCATCAAAGATGGCCTGGCTAAACAGCTCGGCTGAAAACATGTTAGCAAGCCCAAAGAGACCAAAGCACATATCAGACAATCAACAGGGGCAGAAAGTCATTCCTTCGTCTGTTTTAATTCACTTTAACAAGAACATGTTGCCCTTTCTCTAGTTAATTACTTCAAGCCATCCACATCGCGTCTCAGTCTTTATAGCATATATTTGATTTTCACCATCAGGCATGTTTGCATACTGTCTATACAGAACAGTTTCACATGGACTTTGGCTTTTGCTTAACTGACCAGACAGAACAGATGGTGCCCTATTCCAGCTTTGTAACACTCTGCACAGAATGGTCCAATTAAACAGTTCCCAATTAGTCAGTATGCAATCAAACAGAGGGTAGGGGTTTCACATAACTAAATATTAAGCCAACCCTGATGCCAATGGCTAGAGATTATCCAGAACTGAAGGGAAGACTCGTGCTCTGAAAGAGCACAACTTGTCAGGTTTCTATAGATCATATTTCATATCCCAGTTTATTAAAGGCACTATATGATACCGCTGCTGGAACAATTCAGAAGATGTCTTTTTAATTGCACTCCTAACACGCAAATGTCGCTTCACAAGATATAACTACCTCTTTGCCTTTTAGTATACAATATGTTTTCCATGTTTGCAATTATTAATGTTTATTACATTTTCATTTTGAATCAAGATACGTAGCCCCAATCATGAACATAATTTGCATTATAGTATGCTTGGGGAGAAGAAAAAAAAAGAAAGATAAAAAAAGGAAAAAAAGAAAAGGAATAGCACCAAGAAACTCCCTAAATCCTAATTAAATACAGCTCAAAAGAAGTCAGGGAGGTACTATTTAGACAGTAGAATTAATGGAAGTAAATTAATGGTTGCTCAATGACTGTTAGTTCTGCAGGCACTTCATGCCCCTACCCAAGATAACACGAAAAAAAATCAGGATGCATATGACAGCATTGTATTTCAATGTATTTCTCCAAGCAGCTATCAATCACAGAGCTTTACTGAGAACAGAGTACTTTGCTAAGTTAGATTGGTAGCAAAAAATTAACAGAGCACTTCCAAAGTCAACACCAAAGGCAATAATTTCATTCCTCCTGGCAACACTGCAGTCCATCAAATCCTAACCCCCTTCACTTCAGGTGGTTTCCTATTTTATACAAAGTTTTCATATCACGTGGGTCTAAAACCGGTCCAAACAACAAATAGCATTTGCCCTACGCTAGTTAACACTGTCCCTCTTCACGGGGTTCACGTTCCTTACACAGCTGTATCTTCACATTCCACCCTGCATCTGCACAGCAGTTGCACTCCCACCTAACCCGTCCTAGTACTTGCTGCTCTGAGACCTCACCTTTTTACTTGAATCAAACTGCCATTTTCTTCCTCAGGATAAGTATGTTTTTCCTGTAATACTCATCATGCAAAAAGGGGAAAAGCCTGCAGACTCTACACTGAAGTCCCTTTTCAAATCTGAATTTTTTCCCTGAAATAATCACAAATTATTATTCAAGCTGTGGGCTCTAAGATCAGCAAATGTGCTTTGACACAGCACAAGTACCAGCATCAGAAGAGGACACAATAAAATCTCTGGCTAAATGAGGAATGTTGTGAGCAACCAAGAACAACTAAACAAGCTCCCAGAGTCTAACAGGTACCCTGAATACAAACTACAAATCACATAGCACAATCGTAAAATCCTTCACTGTTACCCAATACAACATTCAGCCAAATAACCCAGAAAACATCAGAGAACGTCTCCAACTTACACGTAGAGCAATTAATTTTTTCCCTGCCTTTATATTAAGGACAAGAATTTAAACTCTGATTAATAATTTGAAAAGCCTTTCTCCTGATCACGAGATATCCAGAAACAGCTGAAAACTTTCCCAAATTTAATTGTGACTTGAAGCTATTTCCTTTGGATTTCTCCAACACCATTCATGATGACTATTCACGAGAAGCTCACTGCAAGCAGCCATTCTCCTAGCCGACAGCATTTTGCAGGTGAAACTTTCGAAGCGTTTGGAGAATATGGGGAATCATATTTTGGTAATTTGAAATGATTTACTGGTACCAAATGTGTCTACCTGCTTCAGGTGAAATACAGTAAGACCAGAAACTTTTTCAATGAGTTATTTTGTCAAATTAAAAAGTTGACGTATAACATTTGAAATTTCTTCTGAAATGTATTAATTCCAAAATAATATTTTACATGTTAGAGCGGAAAGTTCCATTTGATTTAACTACTTGTTAACTACTTAACCTTTTGGGGGAAGGGGAAAGGAGACCTCAGAAATTAACCTCAGTGCTTCCTTGCTATAAGCTTTTGCCAACATGCAACAAAAATCAATTATTTGCATAAGCAGCTAAATACTGGGGTGAGGGGTTTTTTTCCGCTAATGGTAAAGATAGTCTGAAATTTGCTTTTGACACCTGAGGAAGAAAAAGACGGGAAGGAGTGCAAAATTTTTTCAGAAAACATTTGAAACTGGGGCTTGTTTTATTCTCTAACTCCAAAGCAGATGAGTGTGAGTTCATGTTTCTCTCACATGATTATGAGTTACATCCCAGCTGCTCCTGTGGTTCCATCATGTTTACTCGTAGCATCTAAAAATTACTGCAGGAATATATGGAAGACTGGCTTCTTCCGTTCTAGTCAGACAGCAAAGGGTGGAAAACACAAGTCATGCCTTCTGCTGTGACCAGAGTTGCATGGCTAAACTTCCAGGCTGAAGTGCAAGGAGAGTGTATGTCTCCATCCTGTCAGGGACAGGACTCCTGAACACTCACCATCCACATGGTTCAATTTTCTGTATAATAGTTGGACCACAATGGAGAAGAAATACATTTACAAGTTACCCATGGCCTTTAGTGGCCAACTTGAGACATGCCAGCCCAGCTGTTCAGAGGTTTAACCAGCCACGCTGCTGGTCTCGACTGAAGTAGGGTCACCTGCATCTCCAAACTCTCAGTGTCCCCAGATATGTATCAAAATCACTGGCTAATATTGAAACTTCAAGTCTACAGGAAAAGCTTTAGGTAAGTGGTAGGTACACAGTAGGAATAACCTCTCTTGGTTAATATTAAACTACACCTACAGTTACACACAAACTCTACACTTATTGTCTCCCAAGAGTGCGAGATAATGCTGCAGATCACAGCAAGTAACACACCAAAGCTGCTGTCAAGAAATGTCTGATTTTAACTGAAATGACCCTCCATTATCCAAGAGCTCTAGGCAATGCCACCACAGTACGTGCTGGGAGATGAGATGTAGGTGGAATGCCCGCCCTCACTGCACGCTAGGCCACCTTCTGTGGTGAGCCACGTCCTGCCCCGTGTCTTCTCCTGACCATTAGGTACTGACAACGAGTCACTAGCAGTTTCTCTCCAGGACGGGAAAGATGGTGCATTCTGTGTAATATTTCAATTCTGTTTCAAAAAAAAAAAATTATTCTAGAAATCAGGGGCAAAATGACACAGGGAGAGGGGGAGAGTAAGAGGAGCCACTTGCAGCAACTGGAATTGTTGGTTCATGCAAAACTCTGTAACTTCAAATTTTGTTCTCATAAACTGAAATGAAACACTGAATGACTCCATTTCCACATAATGGCTTTTTTCTTTCTCCTTTGGCCAACCAAAAACTTAAGAAGAAAAAAAAAGGGAGGAGGAATACAATCAAGCAGTCTAGGGGAAAAAAGGTAGTGATGGAGCTGGTATTAAAAAAAAAAAAGAGATTAAATATTACATTCAAAAAATGGTAAAATGAAATGTCATAACACCACCAAGACCTTTTAACCTTTTCACTTAAAAGAAAAATTGGAAAACCAATAAACTGATAGTAAAATTGTATTTTGATGTAATAGCATTTTGATTGGAAAAGCACTCCATCAGAAAATGTTGAACCAGCTGTAAGAACTTTATCTACACACTACTAAGAAGAAAAATACTCTATTTTATATTGTTCACATTCAAAAATAAGTGACATCTCACATATTCATTTCGGGAATACTTGCATTATTTCCATGTAAGTCTCCATAGATGCATAGCCAACTTATTCTATGCCATAAAATACAGCAAGTTTCCTATTTAGTTTTGAGTTACTTTATAAGTTAATAACTGATTCAGGACTGAACAACCTTCTGCAAGCACAAAATGGCTTAAGCCCAGCAGATTGATGTGGATGGAGCCTTTTTTATTTATTCCAGAGGAAACATTTTTTTGATTCTACCAACATAGCTGCGACCCTTTACATTTCTGTTACATCCCCTGAGCATTTTAGAGTATTGCCCGTATTTTATAAGTGGTTTTAAGCTTCTGGATACTTTTGAAAGGAATATTCATCTTCACAAAAATCACTTGCTGGTTGTCAGCAAGCTAATAGACACCATTCTTCAAAGCAGAAGCCTGAAAAATTTAGGCAAGTATCTTTCTTGAAACAAAGCAAGAGGTAGAAAAATACTTCGTTTAAGAATGTACTGCAAATAAATCTTCCTAATCTCTTACGCTTAGCAGGGTTTCATATGATAAAGGTTTGCAAAATTCCTTTGGGCAAAATGCATAGGAATAACACATCACGTTAGAGGCAGTGGTACTCGCAAGAAAAGAGGCAGTAGTAGCAAGTAGCACTTGTCAGAAATTAACTGCCTGTCAATTCATTAAAAGAATAGCACTTCTGGCACCGGTCCTAGAGCTGCTTTCTAGCATTGTTATATGGTTGGAATATCAAAATTCACCTTCTCCACCACCACTCTAGAACAGCATCTAGCCATCCTCTTCGCATCCTGACTGGCAAGCCTGGGGGACACCGAAGTCCCAAATCCTTAACTCATGTTGACCCTCAGCAGTTTGTCTCTCCAGGGCTTCCCAGATCCTTACTCTCGATCCGGCCAACTGATAAACTGTGGGGGTAAGTCTTTGGCATCCTGCAAACCACCAGAGTTCCCAAGACCGCGGCTCCTCTCTAATCAGAATTTACCTCTCTGAAGGAGCCCATCCAGTCCACTGCTCTTTTCTGTGAGAGGAGATAGGACACTGCTGTGGCCAGGCAGAGGGCTAGGTTTTAATCCAAAGAAAACTAAACCTGAAGTCCCAAATCCACCACAAAATGGTGACCTTCCTGTGCAAGCCCAGGTGGGGCTTTTCTGAAATGTTGGAAAGAACGTACACATTCTGAGCAGTTGCTACCAATATCTTTGTGTGGTACAAAGTTCACAGCTCTGCCAAGGATTTCAGTTTTCTCCAATAAACACTGCAACATTGTAACAATAAATCATACCAATCATCATAAAAAAAGATGTACAGCTGCTACTCTGCAACACACCATAAACTTCCTATCATTCTCAAAGGCAGGGAGAGAAATTCCCTCCAGCCGGGAAGCCCCTTCCCAGCTGTACAGCAGGAAAAAACACTCGCCGTGCACGTTTCAGGGTCTGCTTGTTCATTGAGCTGGCAGGGACACGGCAGCCAGGGACCAGCCGCGGGAGGCAGAGGTCCATTAACCCGCGCATGGCAGCAGGCACAGCCGAGTGACAAGGCAGCGGACTGGCAGCCTGCGACACCGCTCCTCCGGACGCTGTCTTAACACAGCAAGGCGCCGTTCCCATCCCTTCTTCCCTACACTTCAGTTTGCCCTCACTCTTTCTCCACTAAAAGAAACTAATTCAAAGTCATAACTCCGTTGTTGAGATCTGGAAGCTACTGTTTTTTTTAAAAAAATAAACTTTCTGATGTTTTATTTGGAGGAGGAGTTTAATGAAAACTTTGCTATATGTTTAACTGAAACAGCAACAAATGAAAAGCCTGGTGTGAACAACTCAACACTGAGTGTGAGGCTCAGAAAATACCTATGCCTTTAATCTGAGAAATTAAAGCAACACATAAATCAATTAATACGTCCAGACGCTTGGCTTTCTTTATATCTATAGCCACGTGAAACATCTCTCCTTTCACATACAAAATTCAATTTAATAAACTCATTACTTAACATTGGTTCATATACTAATTAAAAATACAAGAAGCCTCACTCAGTATTAAAAATTCCCAGCGCTCAATAACCATGCACTTAAACCCCCACACACCTTTGCTGAACAACACCATACCACTTCTAATACTCATAACACAGCAAGAGTCAACCAAGTCGTTGACTTTTGTTATTTGGCTCACGATGCTTGCCATCAATAAACTTCATTAACTTGGAAATAACTTGGACACCTTCACACAAAGCGCTGTCGCATCTTAGCTAAGCAGATCTGAACCAAAGCAACCAAGACGAGGGATCACACTCCTAGCGAGCACTATCACTGACTGAAATGCAGAAATCACCTTCCCAAAATAGCCAGAACTTAGCATCATTTTCAAAATCAAGATGCATGGCCCAATCTCACCTCCTGTGTACATCTGCACACCTGAAGAGTGGCCAGGGAAATGTTACCATGCATACAAACATTTCATAATTTTCAGAACACAGAAGTAAAAAGCAGAGGAGATTGCTTTGCACTGAGAAATGAAGTTACAGTTTCTTGACAATCATTTAGCAGTTTATACTCATTTGTACCATGTTACCATTTAGTATATTAATTAATTAATATATTAATACTTAAAGCGAGAAAAAAAAAAAGGTTACTAACCTGTGGGAAGAGAGAGTAAGTTGCATTGTCAATAGTGAAAGAATATAAAAATTCCCCATCAAACCAGAGGTTCTTTCCCATAGGGGAATTTAGCTTTGTCATAGCAAAGAGCTGCCCAGGGTCGCAGCATTCTTCCAGCAGTTTCCTAGTGAAGACAACCAAAAGAGAAAGAGCCATATTAATTAGAGCCTTGGCATGCCTTCTCTAACAACCACCTTTCACACCCAAGATCCTCCCACTCCCAGATGTCCCAAAGCAAGCTATACATCTTGCCAAACAGCAGATGAACCATCGGTGACTCTTTTTTACTCACAGAAGGGCCAGAAAAGCCGATTTTTATTTCAGAAAATCTTGAAAATAGACAGTAAAAAATTTAAACTTCCATTCACTTTTGAGCGGCATAGAAATAGAACCAAGATTCAGCAACAGGAACTCCATCCTTTAGAAGTCACCCTAATGAATAAAAAACTGATCTCCAACACGTACAGAAATCAGAGAAGCTCTCCTGAAAATTAAATCTGAGGTATACGAAAATTCAGTACCAAATCTTACTCAGTTACATAACTTAAGTATGGAAAAATTTGGCATCTCTCTCCAGTTACTGAATATCCTTGTGCAACATTCACAGCAGTATTAGAGCCTGCCTTCTAACCGAAGTCAAATTCGAGTCATTCAAGTACGAGACAGATAAATACAGATAGATATGTATATAGTGGATATAATACTTCTTGTTTCTTCAACAAAACTGCATATCCTCATACAGATTCATTTGCCCAAAATACTCGAGTAGAAATTTGAGACCTGGTGACGTGGTTGAAAGTTTGAGTAAAATTCTGTATCACAGCAAACTCAGCAATTAATATCCTAAAATAAAGAAGGATGAAAAGCTCTAGGCATCTGCAGAATATCCTATCTTTCCAAAGCCTGCAGGGCAATAGCTCTCTATAGGAAGGGTGACACTCAGTTTTTATATGTAATAGATGAATGTAAAATGCACATTGCAGAATTTTGTCATTACAATACATTAACATATTACTATATACATTTCTCATTTATTTTAAAGGGAAGCCTAAAGAGACTGATGCCACTTCCAGTGGCTGCATAAGAGTCATAAGTGGCAGGCAGAAAAAAATCAGTTATGAGTGACTACTAAAATGCTTGATGCAGATTTTCTCTTCTGTGAAAGATGAGATTTTATTCAAAACTAGGAAATCATTCACAGAACTATTTAACTTATTTAGCATTTTCCAAAGTTTTACAGCTACTTTTCTTCTCTAAAAATTGATATGTTAAAAAAAATCATTATTTTCCCCTACAAAAAATTGGGTTTGCCATAAGTCAGTATTTTTCCACAACGGTGTGAATATTATTTTCCATACATATTTCACCTGAAAATTTCCTGAAAACTGTAGAGTCGATTTGTTGTCATCTTAGCAGAAGAGGAAACAGTTTGAAAATGTTGCATGACAAGCAGAAAACCTAGGGGCGTTCGACTTCCTCACTGGGGAAGTTCGGTGATTTGCTGTGGTTCAGCTCCAGGGCAGCGCTGCCCCTACCGATACCCTGGGCCCCTGGGACACTTCCTCGCGTGGAGGAAGGCTCCAAAGGGAAGGCAAGGATACAAGCACGGATTGAGGGCAGGAGGTCCACTCCTCTCCTAAAACAGATACCTGAGAGTAGCCTTTGCACATGGCATGCTGGCAGATTAAACTGTTAAAAGCAAGAAATTACACAAAGTAATTGGGTATCACATTTTGTAAGCCAAGAGTCAGGTTCTACAAAGAGCTGTAAGGTAAGCTCTCGTCGTGTAACAGGCTGAGCAGCCCCTCTGTCCCCACAGGCAGCCAAAAAGGTAAGTGATTTTTACAAAGAATCAATCAGAAGCTTATGACAGGGTGCTTCATGGCTCTAAATTTCAATATTTTGTCCATTTGACCCCACAGCGCTGCACTACAGAGCATGAGGCTTCACCATGTATCCAGACCTTACATTGTGAGGGTACAGGGCTCACAACCACAGGGCATGCTGCTGCTCAGGCTGAAGTGCTTTTCCCCATACACACCTCAACTTCTCTATCTGCATAAATGGGTACTTCAGAACAGATGTAAATCACTGTGCTTGGGTGTGTAAGTCAACCCCAAGTTAATGAAGTCTAGGACAAAACTGTGTCCACTTCAAGACCCCACAATTCATGAAAGATGGAGACAGGCTGGAGAGGGTCCAAAAGAGGGCCATGATGATGATCAAAGGACTGGAAAATGTGCCCTATAAGGAAGGACTTAGAAGCTAGTTCTTTTCTCCTTAGAGAAGACAAAACTCAGGGGGGATCTCATCAGTTTTCCAGTACTTGAAGGGCAGTTACAAAGATGACAAAGGCGCTCTCTTCACAAAGCACCACATGGAGAAGACAAGGGGCAATGGGTACAAGTTGTACTATCAGGTGTTTCATCTTGATATAAGAAAAATTTTTCAGAGTGAGAACAATCATTCCCTGGAACTTCCACAGGGATGTGATGGCATCTGCATCACTGGAGGTTTGCAAGACTCAGCTGGACAAGGAGCTAGATAATCTCATCTAAGCTCCGTTTCCTATGAAAGATTGGACCAGGTGATCATTCGAGGTCCCTTCCCACCTTGGCAGTTCTGCGATTCTGGAACTGTTTTCCCTTAGACTGCCCGTTGCAGAGCTGGTTTGTCCCCCTCTGAGCAGAACAGAGCAAGATGTTAGCCAGGGCAGCAATTTCTGTTCCTAGAAACACCAATGGGTTTACCTATATCCACCACAGAAAGGCTTCACATCACCCTCCTGCTGGTGCCCAGATAAAGCCTTCATCCCAGAACTGTAAAAACCAAACTAGAGGAAATTTGAGATCTCTCACCAAATAACCCTTGCAAAACAGTTTAAGAGAGGCATGGAATATTGTTCCAAATAAAAGATTTGAGAATGGAGATTCTTCTGGCTGTCCACAAACTCCAGTTTGCTGCCTTTGGAAAATTACTTCTCTCTCTGTCAAGTGGAATGAAAATCACTTTTGCCTGTCCTTCCCCTCCTTTTCTTTGTATTTTCTATCCCCACAGCAACTTTTTCAAGAAAGCATAAGGTAATCCACTATCAGATGGAGCTTCAGCTCTACATATAGTTGTTTGTTATACAACTGTATAATAAAATTAAAACTTCCAAGTGAAATCCTGCAACTTTTACGTTCTCTGGAAGTCTGGTCTGAGCAAGAAGCACAAAAGTAACAGATAACTCAGTGGAAAAGTATCTAGGGAATGTTTTATATTAATGGATCTTTCCTTAGCCAGGGTAAACTGATGAGCTAAGGAACAGCTCTTTGTACGATTCTCCCTTCCCTCCCCCACCTATTGGACTAGATATATACATATACACCTACTCTTTCCCCTGCCCAAAAATGCATTCTTATGGTTCATGCTGAATCCTTCGTTTATAAACCCATTACAAAAAGCAGTCGGTGCCTCCTGGAAGGTCCACAGAAAGGCAGGTCACTAGCTCAAGTATGCATCTCTACGTATTCGCACAAAACTCCTGTGCACTCACAAATGTTGTCAGAAAAGAATACTTATTAAAAGTCTCACATTATTTAGTCTCTCTTTCTGATCCAAATCCCAAAATTACAAAGTGAGAAAAGCTCCATAGGAAAATGCGCATTAAAAAGCAGAACGGATTCAAAGGTGAACCTAAAGCAGGGTACTTCGCAGGATCAGGGACTCTGAACCGATTTGCTGAACTTTATTAAAATGTACACCTAAAATGTTATGACAGAATCTATAAAACTGCAGCACAGCTTTTAGCCAAGGATTTCAATTCATTACAAGCATTCCTCCACTAGCAGGATACCTTTGACTCCAAGTTATCTCCAATTCAGAGGAGACCTGTGTATGAGAGGAATCAAACAACTTGAATATTGGTATGGAAACGGCACTGAGGGCCCTCAGATCTGAGAGCACTTAAGGAACAAATCCCTACTTGTGAGAGAAGCAGGAGAAAAGTTACTTTGAGAATCTCACTTCAGGCCTCTCAGATTTCAGCCGGAATTAGGCACTGGGCAGGTCATCAACTGCAAGGCAGCACTAGCACTGAAATGGCTCTGCAAGTCAACTCCAGCAGCAACCTGTGCACAAGGCGGGAGCTGAGCAGTAGCTTTCAGACATTAGCCGCACCCCAACGGCAGACCTTGCTGAGGGTATACCAGCAGACATTGCACACTGAAAGAAGCAGATGGAAATAGCTGGTGCCAAGGATCCTACAGCCACATTACCTTATTTTCGTGGGATTTACTGCAGACTAACTCTGGTCTGACTCCACAACGAGCCTATGAGTGGCTGTAGCACACTGAGTACGCTACTGAAGTGCAGGAACTGGGGACAAGCAAGAGATTTCCCTCAAAAGCCCAATCCAACCAAATGGCTAATACAGGTGCACCCCCCTCCACCTAAATGCAGAGAGGCAGCCAGACCTCCTTGCAAAGTCTAAACCTAGATTCATACATAAAGTCAGAGAACAAGTTTGCATAAAAATCCCAGACTACTTATGCTTCATCTTAAATTAACGAACTTTTCAGTTTGATTTCAGTTCGCAGCCATTTAACACTTAATCTCACCCTGGTTTGACTTGAGTCACAGCCAATGATGACTCATTAACTAGTTTAAACACCCCAAATGGCTTAGAACTGGCACATACAACATCTAAAAGCAGAAACGGGCAATTGCACAGCATGGGTTGTCAGCCAGGAGGTTACAGCCCTTCAGCTACATCTTCTCCACAGGTGGAGCGGGTGTTGCCTTCCCAGCACACCAGCACCACCACCTTCTCCAGCTCTCTTTGCCATGCCTGCCTTGTGATGCTGCAGTACGTCAAGCACGTAAGCAAGGGAGGGGGAGCAAAATTCTCCCTCTCAAAGTTTTCCTTTTAAACCCATGCACGGGGGCTGTAGTACATCAGTGAGGAAAAGATCAGGTTGATGGGGAGCCGCGTGCCAGGCAGCAGCAACAGGAGGGCAGCTTCGTGAAGGAGGACTGAAGGCTTCAGCCTGATCTTAAACGGAGCGATGGGGAGAGGGAGCATGGCGTGGCACGGCACACGGGGCGCAGGGGTAAGGGTCCCAGGCGAGGCTGGTCAGGGCTGTTAAGGCCTACTGGTGCCCTGGCACTGGTTACACTACCAGCGCCACCTCTTCTTCTGCCCCGAGGGGATAGCGGTTTTACAGCAAATCCCCCACACACATTTGCTGAACCTTGCACTGAACAGGAGCCCACCCAGCTCTGCAGAGCAGTGACCTGTGAAGGATGATGCCCCAGGCTGAACAAGGGCATTGATTCAACCATTGCTCCAAAATGATAATATGAAATTTATTACTGTTTCATTATCATTTGGCTTTAATGGCAGCATTAAAAAATTGACTGAGGTACAGGTTCAGGTTTGAGATAAAAATAATTGGTCAAACTAATTGCTTAGGCCAGAGTCTGCTCAGCTGCCTGGATTTAGCTGGTATCCTGCTAGACTGATTCCGGTGACTACAAAATGGAGCCAGGAGCCGACAGCACAAGACTGCAGAGTTTGGTCTGACACAAACCTCCTGTTCTTTACGCTGCAGTCCGCGATCGCCTCAGCTTCCCACGTTTTGCTTTGGGATCGAATGAATCTGAACATCCAGAGGAAAAAAATGAATCTGCCTTTGGAGTTTCACCCAGTGTCTAGCCAAAACCATCAGGCCTTTGCTCACAACCAGGGATTCGCGGCACTGCTGAAATCCAGAGTACAGACGGTCGCTTGGGTTCATTAGGGAAGACCTGCACAGCTCCATTTCCGTGCAATTGCTTAATTGCTTCCATCTACATCTTCCCCAGTAGAGGCAGGGGGGCTTAGCGATAGCCACATGGACTCCTCAGAGAAATCAACACCTATTTCCCAGCACATGCATGCTTAAGGGACCCTGGGCTAACGTCCCTGTCGGAAATACTTTAGGGATTAATATCAATCGTAGCTCTGAAATGCAACTGGTCTGACCACCTGCAACACTATGAGTCTCAACATCTAATCCTGAAATTTTTTACATTAGGTTTTCACCATCATGTTTCCATCCACAGGTTCTTGCAAGAAGTTTTGGTACCAGGGGAGAAACTACAATTGTTTAATGTCTAAAATCTTGCCTTTAACAAATTTGCACCCAGTTCAGAGTTTGAATTTTTGGCACTTCAGTTTTGCTGATTTTTTACATTATTTTTTCCCCCTTCCCTTAAGAGATCCCCAGCTTCTCAAGATTCAACCTCCCCTCTGATGAGTACAAAAGCTGGAGTTTCCTGAGTTTCTTGCTTTGAACAAAGTCTTTTACTCATTCCACCATTCCGGTAGCTATTGTCTCTTTTCCAAAATCCACATCTAAGTATTCCAAACCTGGAAATAATATTTGCAGGAAATAATATTTGCCAACTACAGAATCAAAATGGCCTCTCTGTTATCATCCATGTGTCCCATGTCCAAGGCCAAAGCACGTTTAACTGATTAACTATTTAGCACTCTTTTCATTGCCAATGCTTCCCAGGGCGGGGACATCCATCTGTAACTGCAACCTGCACTCTGGTTTGCTAAATGTGAGATTTCACATATGGCTCTATTGAAAATTAGGAAGCTTAGTAGTAAACCCAGGCTGCTCTGACTCCTGGGCCCATCCCCTACACGAGTTGCTGCCTTGCTCCTTTTCTCATCTGAAGAATTTATCAACAACATTTTAATATTGCCTTGTAGATCACTGATTAAAAGAAATGCAGAGGATCAAGAATTAATCTGAGCAAGTTCACACCTGGACACATCCCAAATTCATCCATCCAGTGACCATCACCATCCAGGAACATTAAAAAAAATAATAATCTATTCCCATATCCCATCTCCAACAGTAGGCAGTAGCTAATGCTTACAGCTGTAAGAAAGCCCTCTCACACAGCCACATAATGGCTATACTTGTGGCCATTTTTTGCTCTGAGCTGGCAGCCTGAGAATTTTATGGCTCTACAGAAGGCTACAGAAGCCATTCAATAACAGTAAAATCACTGATTCATTTACAATCAGTGTGGTCACGTGAGCTTGGAGCTGCAGCTGGCATTTGGCATCCGAATATTCTGCGAAAACATCGTTAGTTGGGTTTGGTCACGCACACCAAATTTCTCTTTCCTAAAGAGCTCAATATAATACTTGTAACTCAGGGTAAGCTTGAAGAAGTCACTGAGGCTTTGAGGTTTTCATGGTGTTTAAAATACCTTACTATTCAAGGGATTCAAGGCACGCCATCCTGCACCTTAGGCAGGGCAGAAGACAGCAAGTCTAAGGAAACTGAGAGTGGAATTTAATACTCTTATCAGGGCAGATATCACACACATCAAACTCTTGCTTCAAACACCTAACTGCCCCTGCACCAAAGCTGTGGGTAGAGCATGAGTTACCGCTACACATTTACTAAGGAGATGGAGGGAAGCAGCTGTCACCTTTCTGCTACTGCCAGATGCTAGGGGACACACTGAATGCACTTCAAGTCACACTACACAGAGCCACATCGTCTTCCTCCTTCACATCAAAAACAAAACTGGCTTTAGCCTTGTCAAGCATTTTGGCACCACTCCTCTCTATAGCAGACTCCACCCCACCTGAGATGAAATATAAAACTACCCCCAGCACTATTCAGGAATCTGATCTTCATGCTGCCCTCCGAAGAACATCATGGACAAGTACCAAAAGAATAAAAGAACAGCCAACACAAATGCTCTTGATATTCACAAAAGCATACCAAATTGTTTTTTTGCAAAAGAGTACTAGTTTAAGTTCTAACTAAAATTAAGACTTCTGCCAAAAACAACATCTAAATCAAGTAGGCGTTGCTCTGCACAGGTTCATTTCTGAAAAGCCGCCAGTGACCTAAGCTTGAAGAATAGCTCTAAATGCAATGAAAAAGAAATATGAAAAAAAGTGGACACTGCAGACCAGAACAAAGAGATAATCTGATCTACTTCCCAGCTAAGCTTTCTGCAATATGATTAGATTTTATGAAGACTAAAGTCATAACTGTATTTCTCCTCACATTCATTATTAAATTGTTTCCTGTTATGAAACTTTCAGCCTGTTTCAATGCCTCCCGCAGCAATTCTTGGTGTCTGGACTTCACAAGGATCACGTAATATTTCCACCATCTTCCTCAAGAGAGGACAGATATCACGACAATGAAAAGGTCACAGGCAGAAGCAAATCTGAACTGCCTGGCACTGCAATCTCATGAAAAGAAAGAGGTTGCAGAGACCGTAGACACTTCTCAGAATAAGCACAGTTCATGAAAACCACCTTCATTAGCTTAGCAGTAGAGCTGTACGTAACTTTTTAAAGCGAGTAAGAAATTTTAACTATAAACCATTGGATAATTCGCTACAAATTGCCAAATAAATAGTCGGAGGGGGGCAAATTATGAAATCAAGCGCTACCATCTTTTCTGCATCATCAGTATCTTTTCCTTTAGAACTTTCTTCTAGGGCTTTTTGAGGTGCCCAGAAGGGAAACCAAGTATTTTATTTAACCTGAGAATATTGCATTTTTCACAATAGTTTTCACTATTTATTCTAAAACCACTGAAAAAAACATTTGGTGCCACCCATGTAGTATAGTTAGCAGTTCTGTTTTCCAGACTGCAAAAGTAATATAAAATTGCTTTTTTATCCTGTGTGTTGGGCTACCCTAATCCTTCCTACCCTGCAGCAGTACAAACAAACCCTGCTACCTTGCAGTAGGCAAAATCTGAGCTTTCAGCCATTGCAGCACATCTTCCTAATCCATGACTGAGTTTGTAGAACTATTTTTCTTTTAAATGTACAAGTGATATCTTCTTTCTAGAGATGTTCAGAGTATCACGGAAATAGCTTTTTCCTGTACCCTCCTTCCAAACAAACAAAGATAGACTTAGTGCTTAAAATTTCAAGGATCTGAAGTCTTTTGTCCATTTTCAGAAGACAGCAGTAGCAATAGTATTACATGGCGCACCTTGTAATTCCCCAAACTTGCCTAAAATCTGTTCTCTCAAAACTGAACTGTGGCTCAGCTCAATCGCTGAATCTTCAGATGAGTCCAGATTATTTAATCTCTACCAGATTCTACTTTGAATTTAAATTCAAATTTCAGACAGTGTGATAAAGATATGCAATTGCTTTAGTTGATTATGCATTCTCTCTTTGATCAAAAGTAATTGAAAGGATATACTTTTCTACTACTGTAAACAAACGTGAGTCTTTTAATAGCATCACACCAATTTATTCCATACCTTCATTAATATTGCAAGTTCAAAGGAAGACTAAACTGTGCAACATTTAGACTGCAGAAGTACAAATGAGGCCAGAAATTTGCAGGGACTATCTTTGTTATTGAACAGTATTCATGAACTAGAAGAAACCAAGATATTTCTCAGTGAACAGAAGTCTACCTCTAAGTTTACCTTTCCTCCTTCTCTTACTTACAAACTGAGCAGGTTTGCTTTGGAAAGCTACTGAAACACAGAATTGTTAGCGTCTTTTCAGAGAAAATACATTCATGCGAACTTGCTTCAAACTGTTATGCACAAAGCCTGCTTATATGCTTTGAAACACAAATTATAATGTATGAATTATAATGTACGAATTATAGAGTATGAGTTCTAGTATTCGGTCAGATGAAGTTTTTCTAAAACTCTCATACCAGATGTACAAAGAGCTATAAATAAGGAAACCACCGCAAGTTCTGATTCGCAGTAGCAAAACCAGTACCATAGCACTGCTTTATTATTCATGCAGTAAAATCTACTGGAATGCAGGATGCCTCCAGGTTGCCTGTATTGTTCCCAATAAAATCCCAACCACATCCAGGAGAGGCAGCAGCAGCGACTCATCATTTCACCTAAGAACCGCAATGAACAGCCACATTCCCTTGAGAAGTGACGAATTCAAGCATGAGCTGATGGTTTCTGGACAGCAGCCAGCAGCTCAAGAGAAGTGTCCTCACACCACGCTGGAATTCACTGGCACTGCACCAGACTGCTCCTTTGCTTTGCTAATGACACCACCACCAGCCCCTAAATACGACAGCTGCGTTTGAGGACCCATCCCATGGAAGACACAGGGTTCATCGTGCTTCACTTACAGTATTTGAAATGTAAATGCCTCTATCCAAGCCACTCTGAGGCTTCTCCGCAGCAGAAATAGCTTCTTTCAGGGTGTGATTCATCTCAAACTAAACATCCTCTCCAATGACCATAAAGAGACTGACTACCTTAGATGGATACATCTACGTTTAGTAGTTTAATTCCAGTCCATTAAACCAGACCTGCTGCTCCAGACCCTAGAAAGCCTTATCAAGGCTCCTGCACCCAATGCGAGCTGCGAGGGAGGGACTGTAAGTCTTCTGCCTGAATACAGCATCTCACAGAAGGATGCTACTTGCCAGCAGCCTCATCTGATGGTCTTCCAGCTCTGTTCATACAGCCCTCACAGTGGGCTGTCAGAAAGATGAGATGGCACAACTGCATGAACTGGTAGTTTTGTCAGAGAGAATTCAGAGGCAAAGGGGAGTGGGGCAGGGGGAGTAGATTAATTGCTTCATCCACTGCTGTTCTTTTTTTAATCTCATAAACCTGGCAGGAGGAGAGCAGCTTTCACAGAGATGAGGTGAAATTAATGAATCGCTGTCTTGCGAAATAGCAGAACCATCAGCTGAGACAGAAAGTTACCGTACATGACAGTCCTGCTGCAGGGGGCAAAAATCAGTTGCTCTTACCACTTCTGTCCTTCCTTTCAGCAAAATCGCTGCTCGCTTTGCGCCGCTACAAGCACAAAGAAATATTCGGCTTCAACAAGGGCACCAGGTGGCTGTATTCTTCCCAGAGAAGGAGAGTCACTAAAAATAAATCAAGCAGCTCTAATCTTCCATTTGAGCTTGTAATACCTAGAGTGGTAATACATACCACCTAGATCTAAGCAGTCAATTATCACACTACAGTGACTTCTCCAACTGCTTCTGCAACCCAGATAAAAGCCCTGTAAGAATTATATAACGCTCCTCACAAAAGTGACCCCACATGCCAATCCAAGAGAGTCCGTAGGTAGCTTTCTACTAATTTTTACTAATTTGATCATGCCCCTCCATAGACAGTGAACTGGCCAGAAAAAAAATGTATTTTTCCTCTGTTACACAGATTTAAATATCTTGAAATGCCTAAAAACGGAGACCACAGAAATGAAGAGGAGATGAATAATCCTCCACTGGTCAGTCTGAGTGCTTTTTGATGCAACAGCCGTAGGTAACCAGACAGCCACTGCCTACACATGTGATAGAGGCAAGAATATGTAAAAGTATCACATGAAGAGGCATGAAAGAGCAATGTATTTTCAAAGGCATGCAAAGCTGCACATCTGGGAGGAAGCTTTAACCCATCAAAGACATTATGACTAGAGCTAGAACTGAAGGAAGCCCTGTTCTGCAGAGAAACTTGTTCCTCTCACTTTTCAGAAACTGCTTCCCATATCTCATAACTACCAGTTGTTTAGGAGACAGAGCAAGTTCTGCCTGGTTGGGAAGCATCCTTCTGATGCTTCTGATGCCCTGCCAGCTAGCAGGATGAGCTGGTCGGCCAAACAGGAGGCCAAACAAAATACGAAACCTTGGTTTTGATCTCTCTCTTCTATCCAGCTGCTGTTTTTCATGAAACTTGTAGGAACTGACTACCTTTAAGCCTTCTATTATTCTGTCTAATTTGGATGAAATTAGCCAGCAAGAAAAATTTCTTAAAGGGGGTGGATTAAGATTCCAGTCACACAGATCACATTTCCTACTGGCTGGGGGGGGTGGTGGAGGGGAATCCAATAAATGACAAATAATGCCTTGCTTTAGCTTTCTTGAAAAGGACATTGACAAAACTGTGCGTTCTTTGTTGTCCCTGTATACCCAGAATCATATACCAGTTAAACTGTAATAGTCCAGTTTTGGATGAAAGCCATGATTTAATGCACCGTCAAGCACTGACACTGGACTTCATTTACAACCGGAGCTGCTGCAACCATCAACATCACTTCTGAAAGCAGCCAATGAGCAGCTTGGCCAAACAGCCAGAGATATTTCTGAACTGAGCTCTGTGATCCTTCTGTGTGCTGACAGATGGCTTCTAACAGATGAATCATAGAATCATAGAAAGTTTTGGGTCAGAAGGGACCCCTAGAGGTCATCTAGTCCAACCCCCCCGCAGCGAGCAGGGACACTACTAACGA
>Ga0181612_129472_pt1 | contig 24655 bp, 17 predicted proteins | sample HoacroProtozoa21_FD_119630 | JGI IMG/M metagenome (GOLD analysis project Ga0181612, IMG submission 119630) | Hoatzin crop microbial communities from Cojedes, Venezuel. Combined Assembly of Gp0051906, Gp0051904, Gp0051908
AACGGATGCGAGGAATATACGCTCTGGAACGCCATCTTGACCGACTCGGGCACCAGTCCATGGGGTTGGCGACAGAACGCCCTCATACAGGTGAATTCGCAGACGCGCGAGGCAAGACTCACTCCCGAATACTACGCCTATATGCACTACAGCCATTTCATTCGCCCTGGCTCCACCATCACCTGCTATCGCCCTACTTCCGACGACCGCCTGCCCGTGCTGGTGGCGAAGAACGGGAAGGGCAAGCAGGTCATCGTGATAGGCAACCTCGGCGACAAGCAGAAGCGCATCTGCCTACCCGTAGGCAAACGTTGGCTGGCCGTCGAGATGAAGGCTCACTCTTTCTGTACGCTCGTCGAGAGATGAGCCGACCCTTTAAAATATGTTATAATCTAAAGGTGATGTTTGCTCGATTGGGGAAAAACGACTATATTTGCAGTTCTAAAGAGACATAAAAAACACCCGAACTATGGATATGTACGAAAAAATCAAGCAGACAGCAGCGTGGCTCCAGGAGCGCATGACCACCAAGCCAGAGACCGCAATCATACTGGGAACAGGACTCGGACAACTGGCAACCGAAATCACCGACGACTACTCGTTCGACTACAAGGACATCCCTAACTTCCCCGTATCCACCGTAGAGGGTCACTCCGGGCGACTCATCTTCGGAAAGCTCGGAGGACGGGAGATTATGGCCATGCAGGGCCGGTTCCACTTCTATGAGGGCTACTCGATGAAGGAAGTGACGTTCCCCATCCGAGTGATGCACGAGCTCGGCATCAAGACGCTCTTCGTCAGCAACGCGTCGGGAGGCATGAATCCCGAATTCCACATCGGCGAGCTGATGATAATACGCGACCACATCAACCTGTTCCCTGAGCATCCGCTGCACGGCCCCAACTTCCCTACAGGCCCGCGCTTCCCCGACATGCACCAAACCTACGATGCCGACCTCATTGCCCTGGCCAAGGAGATAGCCAAGGAGAAGGGCATCCGCGTGATGGACGGAGTGTATATGGGCACTCAGGGTCCTACGTTCGAGACTCCAGCCGAGTATAAGATGTTCCGCGTAATGGGCGCTGACGCAGTGGGCATGAGCACCGTCCCAGAGGTGATAGTGGCTCGTCACAGCGGCATCCGCGTCTTCGGCATGAGCATCATCACCGACCTCGGCATCGAGGGTCATCCTGTGGAGGTGAGCCACGAGGAGGTGCAAGAGGCTGCCAACCGTGCCCAACCTCTAATGACCGAGATAATGCGCGAAATGATTCGGAGAAGCTAAAGAATTACGAATTTTGAATTACGAGTTACGAATTAGTCGCACTCCGTGCGATGGCAAATGACAAAATTAAAAAATGAATAATTTGTAATCGGCGAAGCCAACCAATTCGTAATTCGTAATTCAACACTCGTAACTCAACATTCGTAATTAGTAATGGAAATATCACAGCTCGGAGAGTTCGGCCTCATCAGGCGACTTACCGAAGGAATTACACCTAAGAACGACGCTACAAAGAAAGGCGTCGGAGACGACTGCGCCGTGGTCAGCTACCCTAACACGGAAGTGCTGCTCACCACCGACATGCTCATGGAAGGTGTGCACTTCGACCTCACATACATCGACCTGCAACACCTCGGATACAAAGCTGCCATGGTCAACATCAGCGACATATTCGCCATGAACGGAACGCCACGGCAGATGCTTGTCAGCATGGCACTCGGCAAGCGATTCTCCGTCGAGGATATGGAGGCATTCTACAGCGGACTACAGATAGCCTGCGACAAATGGGGCGTAGACATCGTGGGAGGCGACACCACATCGTCGCTCACCGGACTCGCCATCAGCATCACTTGTATAGGAGAGGCGACAAAGCCAGACATAGTGTATCGAAACGGTGCCAAGGAGACCGACCTCATCTGCGTCAGCGGAGACCTCGGAGCGGCTTATATGGGTCTGCAACTGCTTGAGCGCGAGAAGGCAGTCTATTACCAACAGATAGACGATGCACGCAAGCGAGGCGACCAACAAGCACTTCAGGCTCTCTCCGACTTTCAGCCCGACTTCGCCGGAAAGGAATACCTGCTGCAGCGACAGCTGAGCCCAGAGGCGCGAGGCGACATCATCGCCACCCTACGCGAGGCGAACATACGTCCCACAGCGATGATGGACATCAGCGATGGACTCAGTTCGGAACTTCTCCACATCTGCCACCAGAGCCACTGCGGGTGTCGCATCTACGAGAACCGCCTCCCCATAGACTATCAGACCGCAGTCATGGCCGAGGAGCTCGACATGAACGTATCCACCTGCGCCCTAAACGGCGGCGAGGACTACGAGCTGCTCTTCACCGTCCCCATCGGCGACCTCGAAAAGATAGAGGGTCTCGACGACGTGCATCTCATCGGACACATCACCCACGAGTCGGAGGGTTGCCGCCTCGTAACCCGCGACGAAAAGGAGTTCGACCTAAAAGCCCAAGGTTGGAATCCTCTTGCCAAAGCATAACCACCGATTAGGCTCTTGGGGTCTTTACAACAGATTGGCCATTTATTTTAGACCACTAATTGGCACGGATTTACACTGATTTCCTGTCGAGAAGAAAGCGCCAAAAGGCGCTTTTTCTTTTTGATTAATGCCAAAGGTGTTTCCCCTACCCCAACTTGTAAGCCATACGGCCTATAATTTTAGGACGTAAATCCACCATAAATCTAAAACAAAACGAATTGTTGGATTTATGAAAGATTTACGTCCTATCTGTGAAAACTGGTGCTATTCAGCGGTTAAATCAGATGAAGGCTACGGTGAGGCCAGCCATCACTATGCTGACCATCGACATGAGCTTGATGAGGATGTTGAGCGACGGGCCGCTGGTGTCCTTGAACGGGTCGCCTACGGTATCGCCTACGATGGTTGCCTTATGGCATGGGGAGCCCTTGCCGCCGAAGTTGCCCTCCTCCACGTATTTCTTGGCATTGTCCCACGCTCCCCCAGCGTTGGCCATGAAGACGGCGAGAGTGAAGCCTGCTGCGAGTCCACCCATTAAGAGGCCTAAGACGCCTGCGACGCCGAGTAGGAGGCCTACGACGACGGGGATGAGGATGGCCAAAAGGCTGGGGAAAATCATCTCGCGCTGGGCGCTGCGAGTGCTGATGGCTACGCATCGGCCATAGTCGGGGGTAGCCTTGCCTTCGAGTATGCCCTTTATCTCGCGGAACTGGCGGCGCACTTCCTCTACCATCGACTGGGCAGCTCGGCCTACGGCACCCATGGTGAGGCCGCAGAAAAGGAAGGCAGCCATGGCTCCGATGAATGCTCCGACGATGACCTTGGGGTTCATCAGGTTAACTTGGAAGAAGGCCATGAAGTCGGTCATGGTGGCTGTTGCTGGGTCGAAGGCGTGACCTGCGGCATCAATGAACTGTTGTCCTTCGTTGACGGCTCGCTGCATGGCTATCTTTATCTCCTCTACATAGGAGGCAAGCAGTGCCAGTGCGGTGAGTGCTGCCGAACCTATGGCGAATCCTTTTCCGGTGGCGGCGGTAGTGTTGCCCAGTGCGTCGAGTGCGTCAGTGCGTCGGCGAACTTCCTCGCCCAGCTCGCTCATCTCGGCGTTTCCTCCAGCATTGTCAGCTATGGGGCCATAGGCATCGGTGGCGAGGGTGATGCCGAGGGTGGACAGCATTCCTACGGCTGCTATGCCAATGCCGTAGAGTCCGCGGCTCATGCTTTGGGCGCTCATCGAGAGGTCGAACCCGTTGGCGCAGAGGTAGCTCATCATGATGGCTACGCAGATGGTGACGACGGGTACACAGGTGGATATCATTCCTGTGCCTATGCCTTTGATGATGACGGTGGCGCTGCCTGTCTGTGATGCTGCAGAAATGTCTTTAGTCGGCTTATAGCTTTGGGATGTGTAGTATTCGGTTGCTTGACCGATGATGACTCCTGCGAGCAGTCCACTGACGACGCTGAAGCTGAGTCCCAACCAGTTGTCTATTCCGAGCAGATATAATATGCCGAAGGTGGCCAGTGCGATGAGTGCTGCTGCGGTGTTGGTTCCGATGGCGAGGGAGCGGAGCAGGTCTTTCATCGTTGCTCCTTCTTTTGTCTTGACGAGATAGATACCTATGATGGAGAGGAATATGCCCACGGCTGCTATTATCATTGGCGCGAGCACTGCCTTTAGCTGCATTTCGCCTGCCGATGCGAAGGCTGTGGCTCCGAGTGCGGCTGTTGATAGTATGCTGCCGCAGTAGCTCTCGTAGAGGTCGGCTCCCATGCCTGCCACGTCACCCACGTTGTCGCCCACGTTGTCGGCTATAGTCGCGGGGTTACGCGGATCGTCTTCGGGTATGTTGGCCTCGACTTTTCCCACGAGATCGGCTCCTACGTCGGCAGCCTTGGTGTAGATGCCTCCTCCGACGCGTGCGAAGAGTGCCTGCGTGGATGCTCCCATGCCGAAGGTTAGCATAGTAGTGGTGATGGTGATGAGTGAAAGCGATGACCCATGATAGACGGCGCTGAGGACGAGGAACCAGAATGCGATGTCGAGCAGTCCGAGACCCACGACAGTGAGTCCCATGACGGCTCCGCTTCGGAATGCCACTCGTAATCCTCGGTCGAGGCTTTGTCGTGCGGCGTTGGCTGTGCGTGCGCTGGCATAAGTAGCAGTCTTCATGCCAAAGAATCCTGCGAGTCCGCTAAAGAATCCTCCGGTGAGGAAGGCGATGGGCACCCATGGGTTTTGCACCTTTAGCACGTAGGCCATGAATGCGAACACTACGACGAGCACGAGAAACACCATCGAGACCACCTTATACTGCTGTTTCAGGTAGGCCATGGCTCCTTTTCTTACGTGACTTGCTATCTCTCTCATTCGTGGTGTGCCCTCGTCTTCTCTGAGCATCGACCGATAGAAGGTCCATGCCATGGCGAGTGCTGCCACCGATGCTACTGGTACGAGCCAGAATACTGTTGGGATGTGCATATTGCTTTATTTTTTGGTTTTTATTTTGACCACAGATTGTTTTTAATTACAGATTGGCACTAATTTTCACAGATTTTCTTTGTTTAGGAGAGGAAAGTTCCTTGCCCTTTTTCTTTTGATTGACCAAAGCTGTGTAGATTTTGAGCCTTATTCTTACATATCAGCTCCACAGGAAACCATTAACATCCGCTCCCTATACCTTATTATATATATGGGCTCACTCCCTCATCGCATCACTTCGAGAGTTTCCTGAGCAACACCTTGTTCAGGGCAGTGATACGGCGGCGTCCTTTAACAAGGTCGTAGCGCACGTTGTTGATACCCTCGAACATATCTCGGAAGGCATCCACCACGAGGTTGGGCTTCACCTCTGGCTCCAGGGCGTCTGGGTTGACCACCATGCGGATGCCCTTCTCCTCCAGACGCACGTCTATCTCAGTGCCCGTCATCATCGGGTCGCCGTCGTAGTGTATGGCGCCTGGCTCCTGACGTGTGATATGCAGGCGACGGCAGCGGAAGGTTTTTATCTTAGAGTTCTTATCGAGAGTTTTGTTCATCAGGTCGAGACCGATGGCGGGGGCGTCGAGGGCATCGAAGGGTTCCATGACTATCACATCCATCAGTCCATCGCTCATCGAGGCGTTGGGCGCTATGTAGGCGTTGTTACCGTATTGCGAGGCATTGGCACAGGCTATTAAGAAGGCCTTGTAGTGGCGGCTGCCCGTCTCGTCCTCCACGAGATAGGTCTGCGGTTTATATTTCAGCCCCTCCTTCAGCACGTTCTCCACGTAGGTCAGCGCGCCCCTCTTGCCTGCCTCGGCAAACTTCAAACTGATAAAAGCGTCGAAGCCCATGCCGCAGGTGCAGAAGAAAGGTATGTCGTTGATTACACCATAGTCGAGCGGTTCTATCTGCGCGCGATTGATTATCTCGATGTCTCGCTTCACATCGATGGGAATTCCCAGATGGCGAGCCAGTCCATTGCCCGACCCACAGGGAACGAGTGCCAGGGCTGTCTGTGTATGTACGAGCGAGCGAGCCACCTCGTTTATCGTTCCGTCGCCGCCCACTGCCACCACCACGTCGGTGCCCTCGTCAGCCTTTCGCTGGGCTATCTCGGTGGCATGACCCGCATACTCTGTGAATATCACTTCGGGCTCGGCGTAAGCCTTTCGATCTATTAGTTGCCCCATCTTCTCGGCGAACCCGTCCTTACGGTGGGTTCCCGAAATGGGATTTACTATGAACGTAATGCGCTTCATTGGCAAACAGTCTTTTTAGGCTTCAAAAGCAGTTTTATGATGCAAAAATACGAAAAAAAGCCGATAAGAGGTCTTTTTTTTAAAGAAAATCGAAGAAAATGAAGAAAAAGTTTGAAAAATGCTTGAAGTTACGAAAAAAATGTGTAACTTTGCAGCCTGTTTAGACGTTGACGATAAAAGAAACGCAGAGTTTCAGCCTAGCGTTGACTGTCGAGACGGGCAAAGCATAAAAGAAAAACGAACCGCAGATGGGAGCTTTACAAGAGAGATACAAAGCATACCGTGAACCGCAGAAATTCATGGCGAAGGGCGTTTACCCCTATTTCCGTGAAATCACTGGCAAGCAGGGCACCGAGGTCGAGATGGGAGGCCACGATGTTCTCATGTTCGGATCAAACGCATACACAGGGCTCACCGGCGACCAACGCATCATCGACGCAGCCAAGGAAGCCCTCGACAAGTATGGCACCGGATGCGCAGGAAGCCGATTTCTCAACGGCACGCTCGACATACACGTGGAATTAGAAAAAGAGCTGGCAGCCTTCGAGAACAAGGACGATGCGCTCTGCTTCTCAACGGGATTCTCAGTTAATGCTGGAGTAATACCAGCAGTGGTAGGGCGCGAAGACTACATCATCTGCGACGACCGCGACCACGCAAGCATCGTGGATGGTCGACGACTCTCGTTCGCCACACAGCTCAAGTTTAAGCACAACGATATGGCCGACCTCGAACGAGTGCTCCAAAAATGTCGACCAGAGTCGATAAAACTCATCGTTGTTGATGGAGTGTTCTCAATGGAAGGCGACTTGGCCAAGCTGCCAGAGATAGTGGCGCTGAAAAAGAAATACGACAATGTCGCCATCATGGTCGACGAAGCACATGGACTGGGAGTATTCGGCAAAGAGGGACGAGGCGTCTGCGACCACTTCGGAGTGACAGACGAGATAGACCTTATCATGGGTACCTTCTCTAAATCGCTCGCAAGCATTGGAGGATTCGTGGCAGGCGATGCTGACACCATCAACTATCTGCGCCACACAGTCCGCACATACATCTTCAGCGCATCGAACACACCAGCAGCCACAGCAGCAGCACGCGAAGCTCTGCACATCATACGCCAAGAGCCACAGCGCATCGAGGCACTCTGGAAGGTGACACGCTACGCACTGCGCCGATTCCGTGAGGAAGGGTTCGAGATAGGCGATACTGAAAGCCCCATCATACCGCTCTACGTGCGCGACGTGGAAAAGACGTTCCTCGTGACAGCGTTAGCGTTCAAGGCAGGAGTATTCATCAACCCCGTCATACCGCCAGCATGCGCACCACAAGACACACTCGTGCGCTTCGCACTCATGGCAACTCACACTGAGGAACAAGTGGAAAGAGGCGTGCAAGCACTAAAGAAAATATTCGTAGAACAAAGCATAATACAATAAACAAGCAATAAACGGCGAGGTGTAGCGCAGTTGGTAGCGCACCTGGTTTGGGACCAGGATGTCGCAGGTTCGAGTCCTGTCACCTCGACACTCTCGCAAGCAATGGAAAAGCATCGAATCAATGGTTCGGTGCTTTTCTTTTTCAAAAACATACAAACGCAATGCTCGGAACCGTAGTCAACACCGCCGCCATCATCATCGGCTCCATCATCGGCTCGCTCATCGGGCGAGGTATCAAGGAGCAATACAAGCAGACCATTTACACCGGCCTCGGACTGGCATCGCTCGCCATCGGCCTCAACGCCACCCTGCAAAACTTGCCTCGCAGCCAATACCCCGTACTCTTTATCATAGCCATTGCCATCGGAGGAGTTATCGGCACAGCTCTCGACATCGACGGACGCTTCCACCGACTCATCGACCGAACCAAGTCCACAGGCACTAACGATACAAACGACACTTTGGGGCAGCAGGTATGCAGTGCCCCTAAACAATCTATAATCCCAAATTCCTCACCCCACCTCGCCGATGGTCTCTCCACCGCCATACTGCTCTACTGCATCGGCCCACTCTCGATGCTCGGCCCAGTGATAAGCGCACTAAAGGGCGACAACACGTTCCTCTACACCAACGCAACCCTCGACCTCGTTTCCTCCACCGTCTTCGCAGCCACCTACGGCTTCGGTATGGTGCTCGCCGCCCCAGTACTCTTCTGTTGGCAAGGCCTCTTCTGGCTCGCCGCCCGACTCTCAAGTGATGCCGTCGGCGATGCACTCATGAGCGAGTTGCTCATCGTCGGAGGACTGCTCATCACAGCGTCGGGACTCGCACTGCTACAACTCAAAGACTGTAAGACGCTCAACCTGCTGCCCGCACTGCTCGTGCCCGTAGCTTGGTTCTTGATTAAATGCCTGTTACAATGAAATACTCAAACGAAGACGTACGCCGACAAGACCGGCTGCTCGACCAGCCATCAGCCATCCAGTTGCTCAGCGAAGCGGAATACGGCGTGCTCGCTATGACCGACAACGGACTACCCTACGCTATCCCCGTAAACTACGTCTGGGACGGCGTGAGCTCCATCTACATCCACTGCGCACCCGAAGGCCGCAAACTCAGGGCAATAGCCAACTGCCCCGACGTCAGCTTCGTCGTCGTTGGGCATACTCACCTACTGCCCTCGAAGTTCACAACTGAGTACGAGAGCATCGTTCTCACGGGCCGCGCCGTCATGGATCTTTCCGACGAAGAGAAGCACAAGGCACTATCGTTGCTGCTCGAAAAGCTGTCACCCAACGATAAGGCCATCGGCGAAAAATATGCAGAGAAATCGTTCCACCGCGTCGAGATAATACGCATAGACATCAGCCAGTGGAGCGGTAAATGCAAGCGCGTTGCCAATCGGCAACAGTAACCCATCTCCTACTCCTCGACGAGCTTCCCCTCCGCATCCAGTGCGTTCCAGAGCGAATGGCGGGCATCGGGCGCTATTTTCTCTATTTGCTCGAACAATTGGCGCACGGTGTCACGGTTGGAGTCAGTTTCGTATGGACACAATTTTAGCTGTTTCTGATAGCCTCGTAGCTCGGCCCAACGCCTGATGTCGTCTTCCTCCTCCGTGGCAAGCGGGCGGATTATCGTAAGCGGCATCTTCCGCATCTTAATCCTCACTGGCATAGTGGAGAAGTGGCCTTGAAAGAGTTGGTTTAGCAGCGCAGTGTGGAGTATGTCGTCGCGATGATGACCAAGCGCTATCTTGTTGCAGCCCAACTGTTGAGCCAACTGAAACATCTGCTTGCGGCGATTCCACGAACAGAGAAAACAGGGCGACTTCCGATTGTCCGTCGAGGCATCAAAGCCAGTCTCCACTACGCGAAGCCTCACCCCTTGCTCAGCGGCAAAACGCTCCAGATAGCTCGTGTCGCTTTCATATCTTATGTTGGTCATCCGGATGTGTACGGCTTCTATTTGAAATTTCGGACGGTCTATCTTGCTTCGTTTTGCCAACATTTCCAAAAGAAACAGCGAATCCTTGCCACCAGAGAGGCCGACAAGGATTCTGTCGCCATCACTGATTAACTGGTAATCGCGAATGGCTTGTTGGAAACGACGATTCAGTTTCCTGTATAGTTGTTCTTCTGCCGTGGGCTTCACTCGCCAGAAAGCTGCTTGTGCATGTTGGCTGCGGCCCTTCGACCGTCGCCCATCGCAAGTATTACTGTGGCACCACCACGAACGATGTCACCGCCAGCGAATATCTCTGGGCGCGACGACTGCATTCCCTCGTTCACCACGATGGTGTTCTTTCTTCCAAGTTCCAAGCCTTCTATCGACTTAGGTACCAACGGGTTGGGCGATACGCCTACGGCAACTATCACCTGATCCACGTCGATGGTTTTCGTCTGTCCTTCAACGGGTTCTGGACGACGACGACCGCTGGCATCGGGCTCGCCGAGCTTCATAACCTGTAGCACTGCTTGACAAACGGCACCCTGCTCGTCGGCCTTGTACTCTATCGGGTTATGCAGACAGAGGAAGTTTATACCCTCCTCCTTGGCGTGCTTCACCTCCTCCAGTCGGGCAGGCATCTCTGCCTCAGAACGGCGGTAAACCAGCGTAACGTTGGCACCCAGTCGCTTGGCGGTGCGGCACGAGTCCATAGCCGTGTTTCCTCCGCCCACCACGAGCACGTTCTTGCCAAAGTTAAGCGGTGTATCTGTGGTCGGGTTGGCAGCGTCCATCAGGTTAACACGGGTGAGGTATTCGTTCGACGACATGATGTTGATGGAGTTCTCTCCAGGAATATCCATGAAGTTTGGCAGACCCGCGCCCGATGCAACGAAGATACCCTTGAAGCCAGCACTCTCCAGCTGCTCCACGCTGATGGTCTTGCCCACTATACAGTCAGTCTGGAAGTGTACGCCCATCTTTCTGAGGTTCTCTATCTCCACATCAACGATGCTGTTTGGCAGTCGAAACTCCGGTATGCCGTATTTCAGTACTCCACCAATCTCGTGCAATGCCTCGAACACGTAAACGTCGTAGCCCAGCTTTGCCATGTCGCCAGCGAAGCTAAGTCCCGCAGGCCCAGAGCCGACCACAGCTATCTTAATGCCATTCGACGGAGCCAGTTCGGGCACCGATATGTTTCCGCTCTCACGCTCGTAATCAGCTGCGAAACGCTCCAGATAGCCTATCGCCACGGCGGGCTCGTTCATCTTAAGGTGGATGCATCGGCTCTCGCACTGTTTCTCCTGAGGGCATACGCGACCACACACCGCTGGCAGCGCCGACGTTGACTTCAGTACTTTTGCAGCAGCGAGGAACTGACCGCGTTCTATGTTCTTCACGAACGACGGTATGTTGATGCCCACGGGACAGCCCTCCATACAGGTAGGCTTGGCGCAGTCGAGACAACGCTTAGCCTCAAGCAGTGCCATCTCCTTCGTCAGTCCAGTGTTCACCTCTTCGGTGCGAGTCGTTGCGCGATATACGGGGTCGAGCTCTGGCATAACCACGCGTTCTATCTGTGTGCGCTCCTTCGGCTTCATCGATGCACGAAGTTGCTTACGCCACTCTGCGTCGCGGTCGGTCAGCACGTCTATCGGGTCGTCAGTCGGCTCGGCATCCATACGGATATTGCTCTGCCTTTCCTCGTGCTTCTTCTCCACCGTTCCGAGGTGCTCCTCGAAGTGCTCCATCTCTTCTTGCTCGGCACGCTTGAACGTTCCCATTCGTTTGAACATCTCGTCCCAATCAACCAATGCGCCGTCGAACTCAGGGCCGTCAATGCAGACGAACTTAGTTTTGCCGCCAATCGTCAATCGGCAGGCACCACACATACCCGTGCCATCCACCATGATGGTGTTGAGCGAGACGTCGGTCGGTATGCTGTATTTCTGGGTGAGCAGACACGAGAACTTCATCATTATGGGAGGGCCGATGGCGAACACCTTGTCGATGTGCTCCTGTTGTATAAATTTCTCTATTCCAACGGTTACGACACCCTTCTCGCCATACGATCCGTCGTCAGTCATAATGATTACCTCATCGCTGCTCTGGCGCACCTCATCTTCCATTATGATAAGGTCTTTCGATCGTCCAGCAAGTACCGACAGCACTCGGTTGCCTGCCGCTTTCAGGGCTCTGATGATAGGCAACATAGGGGCAACCCCTACTCCACCGCCAGCGCATACCACGGTTCCGAAGCGCTCTATATGCGTAGGATTACCCAGCGGTCCGACGACGTCGGTTATAAAGTCGCCCTCGTTCAGGTTGCAGAGTTTGATGCTCGACAGTCCCACCTTCTGCACCACCAGCGTGATGGTACCGCGATTGGTGTCGGCGTCGGCTATGGTTAGCGGCATTCGTTCGCCCTTCTCGCCTATTCTTACGATTACGAAGTTGCCCGCCTTACGGCTCTTGGCAATCAGCGGAGCCTCCACTTCAAAGAGGAACACCTTCTCTGAAAATTGTTTTTTGCGAATGATCTTGTTCATAGTCTTGCGGTCTTTGATTTTTTGTAGCACTAAAGTCTTTAAGTATTTGCGTTTAGGGGAAATATCGAGGTTTCCGAAAATCCTCTATCCCTCTCCCGCATAGGACCACGCAGGATTGGGATAAAGGGACATGAGAACTATAAAATAAATAACTAAAAGTTCTTGTCGTCGAGCATCTCGAAGCCGCAGTAGGGCACAAGGCACTTTGGCACGCGGATGCCTTCGGGCGTCTGGTTGTTCTCGATGATTGCTGCCACGATGCGCGGCAGAGCCAGTGCAGAGCCGTTGAGGGTGTGGCATAGCTCTATTTTCTTTGTATCGGCATGGCGGAAGCGGCACTTCAGTCGGTTGGCCTGATAGCTGTCGAAGTTGGAGACCGAGCTCACTTCGAGCCAACGTTTCTGTGCTGCGCTCCACACCTCGAAGTCGTAGCAGATGCTTGAGGTGAAGCTCATGTCGCCGCCGCAGAGCAACAGTATGTGGTAAGGCAACTCCAACTTCTGAAGCAATCCCTCCACGTGGTCGAGCATCTCCTTGTGCGACTGGCGCGAGTGCTCAGGTGTGTCAATACGAACTATCTCCACCTTGTCGAACTGGTGTAGGCGGTTCAGTCCGCGCACGTCCTTGCCATAGCTGCCAGCCTCGCGACGGAAGCACCCAGAGTAGGCGCAACGCTTGATGGGCAGCTGCTTCTCGTCGAGTATCTCGTCGCGGAAAATATTTGTTACGGGCACCTCTGCCGTTGGGATGAGATAGAGGTCGTCCTCATTGCAGTGGTACATCTGACCCTCCTTGTCGGGCAACTGACCTGTGCCATATCCTGAAGCCTGGTTAACAACGTAGGGCGGCTGAACCTCCAGGTATCCGCTCTTGCGAGCCTCCTCAAGGAAGAACGCCTCAAGAGCACGCTGCAAGCGAGCCATTTTGCCGATGTAAACAGGAAAGCCTGCACCTGTGATTTTCACTCCGAGGTCGAAGTCTATCAGGTTGAACTTCTTGCACAAGTCCCAATGGCACAGGGCATCTTCAGGAAGTTCAGGTATCACTCCACCTTCTTTCACCACCACATTGTCTTCAGCTGTTCGGCCTTCGGGTACCTCGTCGTAGGGAATATTCGGGATGGTGCAGAGGTGAGCCGTCAGCTCGCGCTGCGCGTTGTCCATCTCCTCTTGCAACTGCTTGCTGGCCTCCTTCAGCAGGGCCACTTCTGCTTTCACCTTCTCGGCCTCGTCCTTGTTGCCCTGCTTCATCAAGGCGCCTATCCGAGCCGAAATCTGCTTCGACTCCTGCAAGTTCTTGTCAAGTTTCAGTTGAGCCTCGCGGCGACGCTTGTCTATCGCGATAGCCTTCTCCACGGCTTCCCGTGCACCCTGAAAGTGCTTCTTCTCCAAGCCGCTAATCACTTTTTCGGTCTCTTCACTAATCAGTTTGAGCGTGAGCATATCTTTTTATTTGTTTTAAATGTTTTTTGTTCTGCAAAAGTACTAAAAGATTGGGAAACAGCAAAGGAAATATAAGAAAAATCCCAAATCTCCGAAGAGATTTAGGATTTTTCGTGTTTGTTTGGAATAAATTATTTACTTGCGAATTGCCTAAGCCTCTGCCTGCGGTATCACCGAGACAGTGCTCTTGTTGCGAGCGCCCTTTTTGAAGTTTACCACTCCGTCAACCAGAGCGTAGAGCGTGTCGTCCTTGCCGATGCCTACGTTCTTGCCAGGGTTGTGCTTAGTGCCACGCTGACGAACGATGATGTTGCCGGCGATAACCTTCTGGCCGCCCCAAATCTTCACGCCTAATCTTTGCGAGGCTGATTCGCGTCCGTTCTTAGAACTACCTACACCTTTTTTATGTGCCATTTTGCGTCCTCCTGTTTTTAAGCGATTACTTGTTTGATTTCAATCTGTGTGAACTGAGCGCGATGGCCGTTGCGCTTGCGGGAGTCCTTGCGGCGCTTCATCTTGAAGACGATTACCTTGTCGCCCTTTACCAGAGGCTGCTTCACCTCACACACTACCTTTGCACCATCTACGGTCGGTGCGCCTACCGTGATTGCACCGTCATGGTCAACGAGCAATACCTTCTCAAATTCAACAGTGTCTCCTTCCTTCGCGTCGCGAATGTGGTGAACGAAGAGCTTCTTGCCCTGTTCGGCTTTGAACTGCTGACCGTTGATTTCTACAATTGCGTACATTCTTTTTATTGTATGTTTTAACGGGTTTCTCCGCCGAGGCGTATGGCGTCGTGCCATCACTTCATTGAGCCCGTGCGGAATAAATCGGCTGCAAAGGTACAACTTTTTCTCCGACCGACAAAACTTTTTCAGACTTTTTATCTCTTTTTCCGCTCGGCAAGAGCAAAACTTCGTTCAGTTTTTATCCTCGACTGCCGTGGTTTCAATATTTTTGTGTATATTTGCAGCGATAATTTAAAACGCAATCTTAAACGTATGACTGACAGACTGAGACTTTTCATTGCCATAGTAGCAACGACACTGACCATAAACGTCATGGCCAACGACCGCAAGACTCTCATCGACGACGGATGGACCTTCCGCTACGGAACGTGCGACGGAGCCGAACAAACCGACTACGACGATTCTCAATGGCGCCGCATCGACCTGCCCCACGACTGGAGCGTTGAGACGGAGGCTGCCGAGGCAATGGGCGGAGAACACACAGGGCCATTCTCGAAACTGAGCCCAGGCAAACGCGACACGGGTTGGACCCTCGGTGGCGAAGGGTGGTACCGACGCACGTTCACGCTCGACGAAGGCGACACCGACGGTTTGGTGTGGCTCTACTTCGAGGGAGTGTTCAATAAAGCAGAGGTGTGGGTCAACGGCAAAAAAGCCTACCAGAACCACTACGGCTATCAGTCGTTCCGTTTCGACATCACCAATCTCTGCAATCCCAACGGACAGAGCAACGTGGTGGCTGTCAGGGCAGTGAACGCTGGGCACAATAGTCGATGGTACACTGGCAGCGGCATCTATCGCCACGTGTGGCTCGTGAAGACTCCGAGACTCAGGCTCGACAGTTGGGAAACTTACGTGGAGTGCGGTTCTCCGAGCGTGGCAAAGGGCGACGTGATGGCTCACGCGATGGTGAAGAACTCTACCGAAACGTCCCAAAGCGCCACTGTCAGCATACATATATATAATAAAGGTGGGAAAGTGGTGGCGAAGGGTCAAACGAAGACCACCGTGGCGACAGGCGACTCACAGGCTGTAAACATAGCACTGAAGATTAGCAACCCCACGCTTTGGACTCCCGACAGCCCATCGCTCTACAGAGCAGTGGTGAAGATGAAGGGTAAGAAAAAGATGACCGACGAGCTAAGTTTTTCGTTCGGTCTGCGCACCACCGAGTTCTCTGCAGAGCGCGGTTTTCTGCTCAACGGCGAGCCTATGCTGATGCGCGGAGGATGCGTCCACCACGACAACGGACTGCTCGGAGCTGCTGCCTTCGACCGTGCCGAAGACAGAAAACTTGCACTATTGAAACAGGCTGGGTATAATTCCGTCAGATGCAGTCATAACTTACCATCCGAACACTTTCTCGACGCCTGCGACTCACTCGGCCTGCTCGTCATCGACGAGTCGTTCGACCAATGGCTCGTTGCCAAGAATCCTGACGACTATCACAACGACTTCAAGGCTCACTATCTGCAAGACATCGCAACAATGGTACGCCGCGACCGCCGACACCCCAGCGTCATAATGTGGAGCCTCGGCAACGAGATTCCGGGACGCATAGAGCCAGAAGGGATGGAGGCCGCCCGACAAATGCGACAGACCATTCTCGCGCTCGACTCCACACGCGCCATCACAGCAGCTATCTGCGAATGGGACACCTATCGCCACACCTGGGCCGAATACGACGCGAAGGCTTTCGAGAGCCTCGACGTGGGCGGATACAACTATCTCTACGACAAGTACGAGGCCGACCACAAGACCCATTCTGAACGCGTAATGTATGGTTCGGAGAGCTATCCCAAGCGGGCTGCAGAAAACTGGGCTAAGGTAGAACAGTTGCCCTACGTCGTCGGCGACTTCACGTGGACAGCGATGGACTATCTCGGAGAGGGCGGAATAGGCAACGCCGGCCCTAAGAAGAAGGGATACGGGAACAACGGATATGGATGGCCTTGGACGGGCGGATGGTGCGGCGACATCGACATCATCGGCGAGAAAAAACCGCAGTCGTATTATCGCGACGTGGTATGGCGTCGCAGCCCAATAACCATGGCCGTGGAACGACCGACGAAAGAAGAGATAAAAATCTCGCCGTGGGGATGGCAACTTGAGGAGCAACTGTGGACCTACGAAGGGTACAAAGACAGCCAACTCTTCACAATCAATGTTTATTCCCGTGCCCCGAAGGTTAGGCTATATCTGAACGACCGACTGGTTGGCGAGAAACCAACGTCGGAGACTTTCCACGCTGACTTCCTGCTACCCTATTCACCAGGCATCCTGCGCGCCGTGGAGCTTTACGGAGCCCACGAGGGAGAGGCTTTTGAACTACGCACCACAGGAAAACCGACAGCCCTGCGACTGAGAGCCGACCGCACCAACCTGACCGCAGACGGGCAAGACATCGCCTTCATTACCATAGAACTGACCGACTGCCTCGGTCAAGTGATATACGACAACCAACGACACGTATCCATCTCGTTCGAGGGCGACGGCCAACTGATAGCTACTGGCAATGCCTCGCCGACGGACATGGAGAGTTTCCGCAGCCCCAATCCGCGACTTCACAACGGCAGGGCTATGGCAATCGTACGCTCACCACGTCAGGCAGGCAAAGCCACTCTCACCGTAACATCCGACGGACTCGAAAGCAAGACGACCATCAATTTCACCGAAAACTGACGCTCTGCAACAAATCGCTCCCCGTTTGCACAAAAATTGGCTACCGAAGTGCTACATTTTGATTACCTTTGCAGCAGAAATAACCAAAAGAAGACGACAACAATGAAAAGAATCTATCTCGCAATGGCACTCTGCCTTTGCTGCACCAGCCAAGTATGGGCCGACGCAAGAGAGAGTCTGCTCGCAAAGATAACGCAGGCCGAAGAGTTCCTCGACACTTGCACCGCGGAGATGTACCCCTACGGTCTGATTGAAGACCTGCGCGACCAACTCACGACGGCAAAGACGGTATATAACGGCGATTATGCCAACTCTACTGTCAATTCGCAACGGTCGAAACTAAACACCATCTACACCGAAGTGAAGAAGTCCTACGGCAAGAGGTTCGACATGGCCTCCGCGACAACAAGCGACTACGACAGTAATCGCGGTTTCGTGCATCCAGGGTGCCTTCACACACAAGAGGACTTCGACAGAGTGAAGGCTCTGCTTGCTAATGGAGACGCCACGGCAACGGAAGCCTACAACTACCTAAAGGCAAGCAAATACGCCCAGCCTACTTACACCAACACAGGCGTACAGACAGTGGTTCGTGGCGGCGGTTCGGGCGAGAACTATATGCAGGCGGCTCGTGCAGCTTCGGCAGCATATCAGAACGCCATGCTCTGGCGACTGACGGGAAAAGTAAACCACGCCACCTGTGCGATGAGCATACTAAACTCTTGGGCCAAGACTTGCAAAGGCATAGGAGGCGACACCAACTATGCTCTTGCCGCGGGGCTCTATGGTTACGCCTTCGCCAATGCCGCCGAGCTGTTGCGAGACTATGAGGGATGGAAAGCCGATGACTTCAAGGCCTTCCAGCAGTGGATGATAGACGTGTGGTACAAAAGCGCCATCGGATTCCTACGCGGCAGAAATGGCACTTGGGAGAACACGGGCAAATGGTGGCAAGCGCCAGGCCACTACTGGTCGAATTGGGGACTCTGCAACGCCCTCTGCGTGGTAAGCATAGGCGTGCTGTGCGACGACCCATTCATCTACAATCAAGGTCTTTCGTTCTATAAATACGACCAATGCAACTCGTTCAAGAACCTGACGCCCGAACAAGTGAAAGCCGGCGACGGCTACATCTGGAGCTGGGGACTGACAGAATATCTTGGCAATCTGGTGCCGATAGAGTGCGAGACGCCCGACTCGCTCGAAGCCTCTCCGTGGGGAAAGATTTCGCAGATGCAGGAGAGCGGTCGCGACCAAGGCCACGCTTCGATGGCACTCGGACTGGCCGTCGATATATGCCAAGTGGCGTTCAATCAGGGCGACGACCTATTTGCCTACATGGACAACCGACTGGCAGGCGGAATAGAGCACTTCGCTGCATACAACATGGCGGGCAAACTGAATCTGCCTTTCGTGAAATATATCCGCCAGAGCAACGGTTTCACCGTGGCAGACGGACGAGGAGGCGTGATGACTGGGGACAGCGAATCTTCGCGCGGCAACTGTCGTCCCTACTGGGACCGCGTGATGGCATACTACGAAGGGGTGAAAGGCATCACACTGCCATACGCCTCGATAGCACGAAAGACGATGGGCATCGACCGAGGCCCTGGCTACTACGGCGAGACGAGCGGCGGATTCGACCACTTGGGATACACCACGCTGATGTGTCGTCGCGATAAAGTGGATGCCGAAAAAGCACAACTGACACTTACACCTTATATAATATATAAAGGTAAGACCTATCAGCGAAACGAATTAGGAGGACTGACAAACACCTATAAGACAAACGTGAACACGGGCGTAACCGCTGGTAGCGAAATCACACTGACCGCCAAACTGCCCGAAGGAACCACCGACGACGGCAGTTGGAGTTGGGACACTGGCGAGACAGGCAACAGCATAACAATCACTGCCACCGAGAGCCGTCTCTATCGCGCCACCTATACCGCCGCCAACGGAACGAAGAGCTATCAGGTGTTCTCCATAGCAGTGCAAGGAGACAGCCACCCGACCGATGCCACACAGACCATAACCGTCGATGGCAACGAGCAGGAGACCGACTCCGTGGCAGTGATGTTCGGAGAGACCGTTACGCTCGGACTGATAGGCAACAACTACGGCACCACGCTCTGGGAAGACTGCTCCACTGGCAGCACTTACACCACTGCTCCACTTGTGCGCGACCGTGATTTCTATGCCATCTATACGAACCAAAATGGAGTGAAGACGCTCAAGACATACCACGTATCGGTAATCTTCGCGAAAGAGATGGTCAGCGTAAACTCCACCGCCCACGAGGACGCCACGACAATGATAGTGGCGGCAGGCGACAAGGTGGTGATAGGTCTCGATAGCGACGACCTCTACGACGGCATCAGTTGCCAATGGGCTTCGGGTGAAACCAGTCGTACCATCGACCTCGGAGCATTGAGCACAAGCGTTATCGACACGCTCAGCTACACTTGCAACGGCGAACAGCACGAGGCCATTTTCAAGGTGTATGTGCGCGACACTACCGATGCCTACGTGCTCTCACCAGGCAACTATCTCGTTCGCCATATCGACGGCAACACCTATCTCACCTCTCAGGGAGCTGCTAAACTGGCCACGCTAACCGCGATGAGTGGCGACAAGCCCGACACATCGCAAGTGTGGTATATCAGTTCGCCCTCGGACAATGCGAAATACAACATCCAGACTATCGCCGACAGCCTATATTTCAACACCGGAACGAAGACCACGAAGACTAATCCGCGTGCCCCATTTATGTTCGAGAAAGCCGTAGGAATAGACCATTACGCCGTCCGAACAAACGCATCCCGCTACTTCTTGGTGTTCGACGGAGCAGTGAAATACACCAACATCACCACGCTCACCGACTATCCATTTCAGCTGATTCCCTACGACGAAGAATCTACGGCAATCCGAGAAATCGTCGGCGAACAATCCGCAGTCAGCAACTACTACGACCTATCAGGGCGCAAAGTCAGTTCGCCGCGCAAGGGCATCTACATCTCGCGAGGCAAGAAAATAGTGATAAGATAAGCTGCGAAAAATCAGTTCATCATCCGTATTATATCACAAAAACAGTAATCAAAAACCGAAGAACAACGTGAAGAAACTAATAGCAATCGTGGCAGCGCTGATAGCATCGCAGGCTGCAAGCGCAGGACTGACATTGAAAGTGAACGACGGCAAGGGCTGGCAAGAGGTGAAGACAGCCGAGATGCTCGTGGCAAACAACTCGCAAGGACTGAGTCGTCCCGATACCAGTCAAGTGGCAAAACTTGAAATCACAGGCGGCGTGGAGGTGGAAGTATCTGCCGACCGCGACATCAGCAGCTACCGCATCCGACCACTCTCGCGCCAAATCAAGGCGACGCAAGAGGGACGCAAGTTGCGTTTCCGACTGGAGCGACCGATGTACATATCTGTAGAAATCAACGGCGACATCTATCACAACCTGCAAATCTTCGCCGACGCACCGCTAAGCAAACCAAAGAAGAGGGGCAAGAAGACAATCTTCTTCGGCCCTGGCGACCACCAGATAGAGGGCGACTCTCTCATAGTGAAGAGCGGGCAAACGGTATATATCGACAAAGACGCCACCATTCACGGGTGGATTGCCATCGACGACGCCACCGACGTCAGCATCATCGGCCACGGCACCGTGCTGCCACGCGGACGCCACGAAGGAATCATGGTGCGCCGTTCGAGGCGAGTGCTAATAGACGGTCCGCTGACAACGCAGATACCAGTAGGAGCGAGCGACAGCGTAGAAGTGCGCAACGCCAAGTGCATCAGCAGCTATTCGTGGGGCGACGGCATGAACGTCTTCGCCAGTTCAAACGTCAGCTATCGCAACGTCTTCTGCCGAACAAGCGACGACTGCTCCACCATCTATTGCACCAGAAAAAGCTACCGAGGCGGATGCCGAAACATCTCCGTCGAGGGAGCTACGTATTGGGCCGACGTAGCCCACCCAATAATGATAGGACTCCACGGCGACATCACCCAAAACGAACGAATAGAGAACGTAACATATCGCGACATAGACATACTGGAGCAAAACGAGCCGCAGATAGATTATCAGGGTTGCATAGCGATAAACGATGGCGACAACATCATGGTGAACAACCTGCTCTTCGACGACATCCGCATAGAGAATCTTCGACGCGGCATGCTCTTCAACTTCCGCGTGTGCTTCAACAAGAAGTATTGCTCCGCACCAGGAAGAGGGATTCACAACGTAACGCTCCGCAACATCACCTACGACGGCGACCTGCCGAACATGAGCATCATCACTGGATACGACGACGAACGCAGCGTCAGCGGCATCACATTCGAGAACTTGAAGATAAACGGACAGGTGATAACCGACGACATGAAGGGTAAGCCCAAGTGGTATAAAACGGCAGACATGGCTCATTGCTTCATCGGCGAACACACCACCGACATCGTTTACAAGAAATAATTTCCCCGAAAACAAATCAGCAATTCAGGCTGAAGCAGAACGTGATTTAAGCTAAATCAGAATGTGGTTTAGCTTAAATTGCCATGATATTTCCATAGTAACAATTTCTTATTACGATGGAAATAACAAACTATTACCATGGATTTAACAAACTAACACGGTGGAAATAAAACGGCATATCGCCAGTGGCCGATTTTGGCGACGCAGGAAACGAAGGCAGAATCTGTTAATCTGTTATAATCTATAAGGTGAATGTTTTGATTTCTCACAAATTCTGATTAACTTTGCGCCGATTTAAATAAATTATAGAATTACAGTATGAAAAAAATCAGAGCAGCCGTAGTGGGATACGGCAACATCGGACACTTCACGGTGGAGGCACTGGAGGCCGCCCCCGACTTCGAGATTGCAGGCATTGTGCGTCGTCAGGGCGACAAGGACAAACCAGCAGAACTGGCACCCTACGCCGTGGTGAAAGACATCAAGGAACTCGACAACGTTGACGTGGCAATATTGGCGACGCCCACTCGCTCGTGCGAGGAGTATGCCAAGCAGATACTTCCACTCGGAATAAACATAGTGGATTCGTTCGACATCCACACCAGTATTCTGGATTATCGTCAGGCACTGATGCCCATTTGCAAGGAATCGGGAACGGTTGCCGTCATCTCTGCTGGATGGGACCCAGGGTCTGATTCAGTTGTTAGAGCGTTGATGCAAAGTCTTGCTCCCAAGGGACTGAGTTACACAAACTTCGGCCCAGGCATGAGTATGGGGCACTCGGTGTGTGTTCGTTCCAAGGAAGGTGTTAAGAACGCTCTCTCGATGACAATTCCTCTCGGCGAGGGCATTCATCGCAGAATGGTATATGTAGAGCTTGAAGATGGCGCTAAACTCGACGATGTTACCGCCGCAATCAAGGCCGACCCATACTTTGCCAACGACGAGACTCACGTGTTCCAAGTATCTTCTGTTGACGACGTTCGCGACATGGGCCACGGTGTTCATCTCGTTCGCAAGGGCGTGAGTGGCAAGACCCAGAACCAGCGTTTCGAGTTCGACATGAGCATCAACAACCCCGCCCTCACTGGTCAAGTGCTTGTCAACGTCGCTCGTGCCTCGATGCGCCAGCAACCCGGCTGCTACACTATGATTGAAATCCCCGTCATCGACCTGCTCGCCGGCGACCGCGAAGAGCTTATCGGACACCTCGTTTAAACGATTTCAATCATTGTTTTTAGGCAGGATTAACTATTATTTTCAGACAAGATTAACAGGATTCACAAGATGCTCTGCATTGACCACTAAATCAAGTAAATCTTGTTAATCCTGTCTAACGAAAATGAGAGCCTTGTCTATTCTCTCTAAAACACTGATAAAATAAAAGTTATGCAAATATTCTCAAGGCGAATTATGCTGCTCGCCATGATGTTACTCTGTCTTGTGCAGGCGGAGGCGCAGAGGCCGAAGGTGGGGCTCGTGCTTGGTGGAGGAGGAGCAAAGGGCGCTGCCGAGATAGGCGTTCTGAAAGAGATAGAACGACAGGGCATACCTATTGACTACATAGCAGGGACGAGCATCGGAGGCATCGTCGGGGCACTCTACTCCGTGGGATATTGCGCAAACGAACTCGACTCGATGTTCCAATCGCAAGAGTGGCTCTCGCTCTTCACCGACCGCGCCATTGGACTCAGCCAAGAGCCATACAGGGTGAGCGACGGCGTAACCTACGTCTTCGGTTTCCCCGTGTGGCGCAACACGAAGAAGAAACAACCGACAAACTTCGACCCCACGAACATTGGGGTGATGAAGGGAGACAGCATAACGTCGCTATTCCGACGACTCACCGCCCTACCCGACTCAATAAACTTCGACGACCTGCCTATACCGTTCCGCTGCGTAGCGTTCGACCTCGTGGCCGACTCGGAAATAGTGCTGTCCAACGGTTCGCTGCCTTTGGCAATGCGGTCGAGCATGGCCATTCCGGGGCTTTTTAAGCCAGTGAAAGTCAACGGTATGAAGTTGGTTGACGGAGGAATGGCAAACAATCTGCCCGTCGATGTGGTGCGTGAGATGGGTGCAGACATAGTTATAGCCATCGACCTGACACAAGACACGGTGGCTAAGCCGAGCAAATTTCAACTGAAGGAATGGACTGGCATCGGCGGCGTGCTAAACTATCTTGTGTCGCGCCCCGACCTTGCAAAATATCGGGAAAACCTGAAAGGAATCGACCTTTACATCAATCCGCGACTGCCCGACGACGATGCCACGAGCTTCGGGTCGCAGGCTATCTTGCGTATGCTGAAAGCTGGCGAACGTGAAGGCAAGCGACAAGCGAAGGCACTGGAAAAGTTGCGCGAACGCATCTTCTCCGACATATCAGAATGACCATGACACATAATATGAATCGAACGACCACAAAGCCAAGCAAAAAGTGAGAATAAACGCCCCAGAAGTTTAAAAAAAGTAAAAAAAGAGCTTTGTGGGAAAAAAGAGCGTGAATTATTTGTCGGTGTGGAATAAATGTTGTAATTTTACACCCAAATCTAAAATGACCATAATTTAAAAGACTAAAACTTTCGCAAATGAAAGACCTTAGACATCTGTTATTAGGTGTGGGCGTTGCAGGAGCAATGCTTACAGCCTGTGCGCCTGGCGACAAGCCTGCCGCAAATCTTTCTGGTCTTGACCCTGCCGCTTTCGACTCTACGATAGCTGGCAAGAAGACCGAGTTGATTACCCTGAAGAATGCCAATGGCATGGAAGTCTGCCTGACAAACTACGGTGGACGCGTGGTTTCTATCGTGGTGCCCGACCGCGACGGCAAGCCAACCGACGTGGTGCTTGGCTACGACAACATTCGTCAGTATGCCGACACGCTTAACTCGCCGAGCGACTACGGTTCATCTGTAGGACGCTATGCAAACCGCATCAAGGACGCTAAGTTCACGCTAAACGGAACGGAGTATAAACTGACGCCCAACGACAATGGCAACTGCTTGCACGGTGGTGGCAACACGGGATGGATGAACCTCGTGTACGACGTTATCGAGAAGAACGACTCAATGGTTAAGTTCCAGATTGAATCGCCCGACGGCGACAATGGCT
>Ga0181612_155695_pt1 | contig 24651 bp, 29 predicted proteins | sample HoacroProtozoa21_FD_119630 | JGI IMG/M metagenome (GOLD analysis project Ga0181612, IMG submission 119630) | Hoatzin crop microbial communities from Cojedes, Venezuel. Combined Assembly of Gp0051906, Gp0051904, Gp0051908
AGCGGTTTTAGATGGGGGGGATGTGGCAAAGATGCGCAGTAAGAAGGGGCTTTCCTTCTAGGTTATATCCTCTCTTCCTCATCTTATTTCCTTTTTATATCATTTTTTCCTCATTGTTGGAATCAACAAAAAGAATTAAGCAATAGAAACGCCCTGGTCCTGGTTCCTTCGGATGCGTACGATTAGCTTTCATTAGTAAAGTTAACAGGGGCACGAAATAGCTTGGATGAGGTGAAGTGTCCTCCTGAGGGTCTCTTCTGACCAGAGGTAACGCGTGTGTGATTTCCTCGGGTATGGCCTCTGAGCACTCACAAATCCCACATCTTGTGGATATTTTCCCCAGAAACTGGAGTGTTGCTAACACGGTGCTTGCAGCTCCGAAATCCTCCTTTTCCTCCAGAGCTGGGCCAGGCAGGAGCAGAACCCCCCGGAGCGGAGCGGCCGGCGTGGTGGGTGCCTGCAGCGGGGTGGGCGGCTGCGTGAAGGATGGGGGCCGAGGGCCGGTGCTCCCCGAGCTGCCCGCTCCCGTTAGCCACTCGGCAACGGCGGCAGCCGCCTCGGCGCGGGGCGTGGGGACCCCCGGCACCCACCCACCGCCAGAAGACAGACGGCTTAAAGAGCTGGGGACAAGGTTCTGGTGAAACGTTTTCTGCCAGAAAATGCTGTTCTGTCAAAATCTTATCTGCATGATGTAATATTTGATGGAGAAGTTTTGAAAGATTCATTTCGACTTGTTTCATTTAAATAATGTCAAAACACTTGATTTAGATGTTCCTGTTTAGTTTTGACTTTTATTATTCTAATGTGGAAGTGATTTTACTTAAACATTCATCAGGAGAAATGTTTCAATCTTACTGAAGTAACGTGTTTTGATATTTCTGAATCATTCATTTTTGAAATTTCTGCCCTGCTAAATATTACATGAATTTTACTGTGTATGAAAAGAAATCTAGGAACCAAGGGATTTTCTCAGGACAGAAATTTCGTTTTTCACCTCTCTAATGTAATAAAATGTGCTAGCTCTGTTTGCCTGCTGCTAACAAGGAGATCACGTGCATGGTGGAAAACGTGGGCTCTAATTCTTCATTTCTCTCCCATTCTTAAGCCTGTGATTTCACACGGCTGTAGGGATGCTCCAGCTGGGGTCGGGCAGCGGGACAGAGAAGGACTGCACAAGCCCCGGAGCGAGGGGGGAGCCCTGGGAGGGAGGGGACCATTCCGTCAGCGCCTCGAGAGCATCGCTCTTCCCTTTATTCCTTCTCAGCAGAGGGCCGAAAGGGAGTTATTTTCCTTTGCTTGGCTGCGTGTTTTCTGAGTATCTGGTAGTCTGAGCATGTCCTCCTTTTACAAAAGCGGTGAATATGTGGATCCTGGTAGCTCCCTTTGGCTTCTGCAGTAGCTGGAGCAGCTTAACATGTCTGCCTGTGGCCCCGTGGTGGAGTCCCTGTGGCCACCATCCCTCCGGAGCCACCGATGCGGGCAGAGGGAAGCTCTTTGGGTCGGTGATGGCATCTCAGCGTTGCCAGACCTGATGGCAAAACTCCCTTGGGCTTTAGGAGGACAGAGCTCCCTGTCTGGCGTCTGGTGAGGGCAGGAATACGTTGTGTGGCTGTGTGTTTTGGAGCTTTGCTGGTGCTGGGTGGAAAAGAACCCTGTGTACGTTGGTTGAAGAGATGGCTGGGGTGACATACGTTGGTGTCCATCTCCTTCTGAGCGAAGACCAGCGACCAGGGTGCTGTGGGACATCAACGTCGCCTTCCCCAGGGCACCCAACGTTGCAGGCTCGGTGACAGCAAGAACTGGAGACGCTGGGTGAAAGGCACCTTGCGGGACAGCTTGCCATCAGTGTTACTTGCTAATGCTGTGTTTCAGGACTTCAAGGTGTGGGAAGGAAGGGAAGAAGAAAAATGAATTTTGAAAGGCTGTTGACTTGTGGCAGAAAACGTTGCCAGTTTCTGCTGTCTCTGTCAAGGCACAGTGATACAGGTTTAAAATATGCACGCTGCCCTTTGATCTCATTACTTTTTCTTGAGTTTTAAAGCTGAATTTTCTTTTATGATTTGCACTACTTCTCCCCTGCTTTTTTTTTTGGAGAGTAATGTACAGCTCGGTGCTACTTTCAGAATTCCAACTGTGTTGTTTTTTTGTCCCTTGTATGCAAGTGCAAATCTTAAACATTTGGATTTTCAAAGCCTGCAGGAAGATAAGTAAATCCTGGCAAACTGTTTTCACTGACAGGCAAAAAAAGAAATCTATTTCCTGAAAACTTTAATATCAATATTAATTTATGTTAAATTATTTGGGGGATGCTTCATTACCTGACAGTGACTTTTTAGTTCGAGATGCACACAGCAGTAGCAGAAGCCAGGTGCCTTCTTGTGACTTCCATTCAAAATACACCTGTATCTAAGTGGCCTGAAGTCAGAATAATAATGAGGTGCTTGTTGTTCTTCAAACCAAATTGGAATATTAGATGGAGTAATGCAAATCTTGGATTATGTGATTTTCCTCTGTAAAGAAAGTGTCGTAAAAGAAGTTTCCAATTTGGTGTAAGAAATTGAAAACGGGGAGAAAAGACAGCGAGGCTGATCACAGATGATGGGGATAAAAACCAGAGAACGTGGAAGACGAGCTGAATGTGAAGCAGAGAAATAGTGTGGGAGCACTAAGGAGGCTGCAAAGGAATGAAGTTTCCCAGTTAATAGGGGTACAGAGCAGGGGACCCCTGTGAAATGAAGTTGCACGGAGCAGAAGAGAACAGAAAACTGTGTCCATGATTTACTTCAAGTCCAAATGCAGGCGCAGCGAGAGAGTAACTGCGTGTTTCCCTGCAACACGGTGTCAGCTGTCTGCTTCGGGACCACACAGAGACATGGAGACAGGGGGAGGGGGAGACAGCAGACGTGGCAGTCCCGCAGACACCCCAACTGTGTCCCCTTTGCCAAAGGAGCCGAAGGTCTGCTCCAGTTCAGCGAGACGTGATCTGCCTGCTTCTGAAGGAGTCCTGAAGCAGATGCAGAGTAGGGTCTCCTCGGGCACGGCGGAGTTTTTCCTTTAGTTGTGATTAATTTAAGGGTGAAGCAGCAGCTAGGAGAGGTTGTTAGGGCCTTTTGGTGACAGTGGTGAAATTCCTGCGGTAAAGGCAGATCTTGGGTGCGTTCTGTGCAGCTGCGGCCCCCGGCCCGTGTGAGCCGGTGCGGAGGGGACCGGCGCTCCCTCGGGGGTGACGCGATGTCTTTGCCGGAGCGCCCGTACGGCAGGCACGGCGCCAGCTCGGCGTCAGAGCCTTCCCCCATGCAACTTCTCTTTTCTTTCTTTCAGAGATTGACCAAGGGAGCTGCGGTGATCCCGGGATCCCAGCCTACGGCAGGAGAGAAGGATCCACGTTTCACCACGGGGACAGTTTGAAGTTTGAGTGCCAGCCTGCCTTTGAGTTGAAGGGACAGAAAACAATAACCTGCCAAAAGAGTAGCCAGTGGTCTGCTCAGAAACCAGTTTGTGTTTGTAAGTCAGTGAGGAGACGGCTCTAAAACACCTTCAACGCGTGGTGAGGTGGTCGTGGAAACAGTGTGCGTGTGCTCCGTGCTTGGTACCCGGGCTGGGGCAAGGACTCGGGGTGGCCGAGACGGCACCAGGCTGCAGCTTCGCTTGCCTGCAGCCGCGGGGAGAGTTCGGTGTGGCTCTGCTCGCGGCGGCGAAGGGCTGTGCGGCGGGGAGCAGCGTCCGGTCGGAGACTTGGGCCTGCACTGGGACTGCGTGCTCTCTGCTCTGCCCCTCTGCCCTCCCGGCGCTCCGGGTCAGGTCCCTTCCGGAGAGACAGTCGGGCTTTGGTGTCCTGGGCAGGAGGCGTGGACACACAAACACACACAGTATTTAAAATGTGATTCTATTTTTGGCCATTTAATTTTCCTTCATTAACTGACAATGTTCAGGTTCCCTGCTGTTGGACCTCAATTTTTAATTTGTTGCAGGAGTTCTCAGCAGAAGTAGGATATTATGCTTGCAGTAGTGACTAAGGATAAAGTTTTCAGATATAAATGGAAGTTGCAGCCACAGTACCCGTTGGGTTTTAATGGTGTCAAAGTCCTTCGAAGATGCGTTAGGCAATCTGCTGTTCTCTGAAACTTCACTCGTTAACAATGTTGTATTTGAACATTTCGAAAACTCACAGCAGTGTGTCTGTTTTCCACAGCTGGTGACAAGCAGACTCCTCTTTTTGTCTCATCTCTGCTTAGCTGGATACAAAGTCTGTGCCTTTGAGCAGATGCTGTGGTGTAGAGGGGTGAGACCGAACCTAACAAAAAATTAGGAAGGGAGAATTGGGCTGAGCAACAGACAGAGGACAAGAGCGTGGGGAAAACGGATGGAAAGAAAACAGAAATGTGAATTTTTAGAAGTGTGTGTTCACTATGCAGGTAGATAGGCTGGCATTGGATGCTCCAGGACCAAGTGCTGCTTTGTAGTGTGGCAGGACTTGATCTGTGCCCGAGCGATGGCACAGGCTGGAGGGAGCAAACCCCGGTACTGCAGAGCTGAACCTGGGCTCGGGGGAGCGGGGGGGAGCGGGGCCGTTGGCGTCCCTGCGCGGGCCGTTGGTGGGAGGGCGTGGGACAGCAGTGCCAAGTGAGTGCCTTTCTTTTCAAAGACAGATTGAAGCTCTGAGGATGGCTGCTCGAGGAACGGGAGCCATTACTGCGTGAGTTTTGCCTTGTCCAGGTGCCACGACCCCTGCCTGGGTTTCTCTAGAAGCAAATCAGCTCAAGATGCTGAGGAGGGAAATGGAGTTTCCCTGGCTATCTTCAAAGTGGGAAGTGTTAGACCATTTCTGTGCTTAGCGTCAGAAGTTGTTGGGGTTTTTTTTCATTTCCAAAAAGTTCAGATGATGGTTTCATTTGGGTTCTTGCTGACAGTTTGCAGTGAGCCTAAACCCGTAGTGTGTGCCTTGTAGGAGAGGATTTGATCATAGCTGTATAGAAAGGAGACTTTCCGGTAGAGTGTTTTGGTTTTTTTTTTTGTAGATGGATACTGAGCAGGGGCATCAAACCAAGCCCAAATCAGCAGTCCGTGTAAAGCATAGCACAGGCATGAATCTTTTCATTAAAATAATGCCGTTGTAGTCTGTTCTCTGTGGCCCTCCAGCTTTGGATATTTATGAAGCAACAAGGCAACACGTAGGTAATGCAAAAAGTATTTCACAGCCCTTTCTACACCTTTCTTCCCCTGCCTTCATTCCAGGCAGCATCATGTTAGTGTGCATGGATCGGAAGAGGTGAGATGACAAAAGGCGTAACCTGGCATGAAATCTGCAGTGGGATTAGCAACAACTCTCTGTAAATGTTAGGAGTCCATTATATGCATCGGGCATGAGGTGGGGAAATAAGGTAACCTGATTTATGTGCCAATAGTTGGAATATGCAAACAATTCAGTGCTTCTGATTCAGCTGCGAACGCGTGACAAATGCAGACGGAGATTAAACAGCGCGCTATGGTGCATCCTGCTGTCCCAAGCGAGTGATTTATGAGCAGGCAGGATTTATTGTGGAGAACTCATTTCCTGGGGCTTCGATGACAAAGCAACACAAACCATTTAAGTAATGCATCTGCTTATTGCAACGGGTTCTGAATTCGGGACTGTCTGTGCCTCCGTGCTGACAGACCTGCCATCTTCCCCCTCTGTCGTCACTGCGTCCCGTAGCCATCTGGGGTGAACGCCTAGGGCACCTGAGAAACTTTGCGAGACGTCTTAGGGCATGTCTTCTGCAAACCCCTTACCTGAAACAGCTGCACTGGAGCCTGGGAACCTGTAGTGCTGTAGCTGGGTGGGGTGGCACAGTCGTCCGTCCGTGTCTGCTCAGAGCTTGCTGCCTGCTGCTGTGCGACGTGGGTGTCTGGGTGTCAGTGACGACTGGGTGCCAAAGACCTCTCTTCCTCCCTGTTCTTCAGCACCTCGCAGTGCTTGAATCAGCTTCGTAGTTGCTGTTGTTCGCTCTGACACTTGTGTTTTCCAAGTTAGAGAACTGTGATGTCTGTCAAAGGCTAAGGCAGTTCTCCTAACCCAGGATAACCCCAACCGTCGCTCTCGTACAGAGCTATGTTTGGTCTTGTTGAAGTCTCGAAGGTTGGCAGAATGGGCTTAGGAGATGTCAGGTGGATAAATGTTACCTAAGGAAAACCGCTCTGCTGTTTAGATGAAGTTTCTGCTCTGATGGGAGGAACTCATAAGGGATATAATATTCAAACTGAAGTCTACTCTTACCTGTGGTTGAGGAGGTTATTAGGCTTATGAATGGGGAACCAGCCCATAATTACAGCTATAACGGGAAGCTGGTGAGTTGTTCAGATACTGCAGTGAGAATGATGATGAAAGACTGGGTAGACATAGTCAGGGAGCAGGGCAGTTCAGCAGTGCCATAACTTTAAAATACATGGTTGGAATTGCTGTTTAAACATACTCGTGTATAGGGGGCAAAACTCATTATCTGAATTTTATGTGAACTGTTGCAGTGGAAAGCCCTGCTACAAAACGTTTTCTATGACCAAAATTTGTTTCCCAAGGTTGATGTTTCCTTGCTAAGGAGGGGGAAGAGCTGACATCCCCTCTGCAGGGCCACAGTGCTCTCGGAGGCTTTCTGCAGCAGTGCAGTAAGTCTTAGCAAGGCTCTTTGCTATTCCTCTCCAGCAGCTCGCCTTCCGCTCCCTCCTCCTCCTCCTGCCTGCAGCCCTGTCCCTGGGGGCCTGTGACCTACAGCTCCTGACTTTAGTCCTGCACCTTAGCTGAATGGCTGACTTGTGCCAAATGATGCCGTCATTTTATGTGATGGATAATTATGGCATAAATGGTCATGACAATATACGTCATCTGTAACCGTCTCACTGACTAAAGGCGAAGTTTTGCCTTGTTTGGAGTGTCCTATGCTGGTTGCTCTGGGAGGGTCATTGCTGAAAAGAACTCATTTTCTGATTTCATTGATCTCAGACTTGCAAACTTCAAGTTTTGTGGACCCGTCGTGTTCTAAAGGTAAATACGACGTAGAATGTGCGTAATGTTTTGTGTCAGTGACTGCAATGCATCAAGCAAACCTGGGGGTGGGGGCTCCTGCGCTGAACTGGGGGGTTGGAGCCTGAGGGTAAATACCCGGGCACGTCTGTGTCTGTACGTGCGTCCGTTTGGCTGGGGGGGCTGTGCTTGGAGCTGTGCTGCTCCAGGGTGCTGCTGGACTCCGCCAGACACCTCACGTCTGTTGATCTGGTAGTCGGTACAGGAGCCTTGGTCTTGCTCTGGTTTTGGTTTGGGATCTTCATTAGTTTCCAGCAACTGTCATTTTGTTGCGTTAGATAAATTCTTTTTGAATTACAGACCTGCTTAGAGCAGTAGGCATGCATAATGTTCCTCGAAACAGAGCAGAAGGCATTTCCCAAAGCATTTCCAATTGAAATTATGTTAAATTGTGTGCTTTCTTCTCTGGCCTTGGAGCAGGTGTTATGCTTTCTTCCCTTCTTGTTCACTGGAAAACCTCACCCGCAGCCCGTTGCTCCTCGCGGTCGCTGTGATGTACCGGAGCGCCGGGGAGCAGCAGCCCGGTGCCCGCTGCCGATGGGCACTGCCCTGGTGCGGGTGGCACGATGGCTCCCGGACCGAACCGAGCGCCAGCGAGAGCCCTGGCGTTGGCGAGAGCTGTCTTTGAGCCGGCTGAGCCCCGTCCTGCCGCGAGGCGCACGGCACGAACGCCGTCGGCCTCTTCGGAGGCACTGTGGGTTTTGTGCATTTTTCCAGTCTTTGAAACATCTGATTTTCCATCATAGCAGTATAAAATCTCTCTTCTCCTTAGTGGTAATTACTCTTTTTTTTTTTTTTTCTTTTGTTCATCCCATAGTGGTCTGTTCTGCCTGCTGAATAAAGTTCGCTCCTCGGTGCAAAGAGTGCGAATTTTAGTTCTGAGCGGAGTGGCCGACCTTTTGTGGGCACTGTCTGGTACAAACAGTCAGAATTACGAGCTGGAAATGCAAAATGCAATAGATGTTTTCCCAGCAACGTACTGAGAAGAACCATGTAATTTCATATCACTTGACAAGTTTTTCATTTAGCTCTAAATTAAATTGTCAGTTGGTCATTATTTTCTTTCTCTTTCTTTCTTTCTTCTCTTTGCTTCTCTTCCTGCCCACTATTCACAGCAACCTATGGAGCCTTCCCTGTGAAGAGTAATTTGGAGAAAAGTGTGTCTCAGGTTAGAAATAGTAAAAGCCTAGTTTGCCTTTTTAAAAATAATAGCTTTTTAACAGAGTAGTTAACCCTTAGAGCAGCCTGCTGAAGGCAGTTGGTGAGTTCTTCCTACCTAAACACTTCCAAATTGAGATTGGATACTCCTTTCTGGAGACCTCTGGGAGGCAGGAATTGTTTCACAGTCTGTATTCTGGAGGCGGACAGAGAAGGTGATCTGAATGAGCCCTTATTGTCCAATAATTCTTTAATCAGAAATTCCAGAAAATTTTCTTTTAAAGGAACTGAGATTTTTTTTCATTGAAAGGGAGTTTTTTAGACTCCTGAACTGTAGCATAGGCTCTCGTTCTTCCAGTGAAACCTGAGCCATCGTTTGCTCTTCATGGTATTTCTTTTATTCTTAATTCCTCTTACTTTTTGCAGTGCTGGTGGAGCAGTTTACGTTAGCTCACAGAATGTTTCTCTGTCTTGCTGTAAACAGGTTTTCTTTTTCTAGCTAACATTCAGCTTGTGTATCTGCTAGTAGATGCAGTTGCATTCAGTGCATTTTGGAAGAAGCGTAGGGATTCTGTTAATTCTTATCTCCAAGCTGTTTTGCCATGTGAGGTTTTTTTGTTTTTTTGATTCATGCTTTTATGAAGCACCCTGACACGATTTTCCTGATACATTGGCAGAGAGGCACCATGAGTATCTCTGCCAGAAAGGTTGGGGAAGGGAACTGGTGGCTCGCCTTCACCTCCCGAAACACGTCGGCTCCAGCCTTGGCAAAGCAGCTGGGTGCACCCTGGGCTTGTCGGCTGCAAGCGACCCATGGGTGTCCTGCAGGACCCATTACCTCCTTCTGCTTGCCCTTCATCCGAGCTGGGTTCGGAGCAGCAAACCGAAATGTGGCGAAATGCTCCTTATCTTCAGGCCGTTCCCCTGAGCCGCCGAGATCCAGCCTTTCTCTGGCAGTAAGGGAAGGAAATTAGATGAAGGCAGGATTACCATGATCTCTGTGTACATGTGGGATTTGTAGCTTTTGTTAACAACCTTGTTTCACGGCTGCAGACATGCAAGACCATTCCCTTCTTAATTTTAAGCAGGGCACTTCCCTCGGAGCCCTTGTTCTGCATTGCAGCCCCAGTTAGCAGAGCACCGAGATGTAAATGCTTGCTTAAGTAGACGTACAGGCTGAAGTGCGGTGCTGGGCAGGAAAGCACTTAAGCACCTTCTTAATTACAATAAATTGGATTGTAACTGTCCCCCACGAACTCCCCAGCCACTTTTTTTGCTGTGACCTATATGAAAATTTTCCATTTTCCCTTCTGTGACTTTAAAAGGGGGCTGCTTAACCAGTCCCTTCTGGTCTTCCTTGAGAGTTGTCTCAAACAAGCCCTGCGTCTTCCAGCACGCCACTTGTCCGTGGAGTTAGGACGTTTCCCTTGGTGTCGATCCCTGAGGAAAGCTGACACCCGCCCGGCTCAGACCAGAGCCTGTTTTCTCCTTGGTGGTTGTCAGTGAGTTCTGTCTGGCGGTTGCAGAGCCAGAAGAAAGAGTCTCCTGCTGTGAGCTGCTGCTTTGTGTGTTCTCTTGGTTCCCAACAAATTGAGGGGCTTGGGGTGCTTGTGCAGCCGGCCTGGTTCAGCGAGAAGTGCTGAGGCCGGAGGGTGCGAGGCGCGGTGGTGGCCCAGCAGACGCGGCCGGTTCTCCGGCCCTCGACAGGGACGCTCCCCGGGCGCGAGCCTGCGTGTGGCGGAGCTGGGGGGTGAGGGGTGGGACGCGCACCGGGCCCCGGCGCTGGGCACGCAGCTCGGCAGAGGGGCTTCCCGCTGCTCTCGGCGCGGAGCAGGAGCGTGCGGTTTATGGGGTTGTCTCCGTGCCTGTTCCCTGACTGGATCAGCTGAACTGGTACCCAGGTTAGGGTCTCGTGCTGCTGCAAATGAGCTGTCCTGTGCCAAGGTGTCTGTCCGTATTCCTGACAGCAGTTGCTCAGGATGGTGGGTTGGTTCTCTTTACGTGAGTCTGAATCTGAAATGACACTTACTGGTTTTATTGGGCGAGGTGGTTGGCTCTATCCCCTTCCCCTATCCCTATATCCAGAAAACGGGAATGCGGTGTGGGTTACGTTGTCGTCTTCAGTCTGCTCTGCAGAGAAGTTCCCTTACGCCTGCCTTATTTTACTTTTACGCTTTACCTGTGGGGCTGGCGTTGAGGCGGCTGCAGTGGGGCGTTTCCAGTTTGCAGGTGGGTTGGTGCGTGCAGGTTTGTCGTTCAGGCTCTCTCCATTGCTCCCCATGAGCAGAGCTTTGCGTGTGGCTGAGCCCACCCCACGCTCCCTGCTGCACCTGATCCCCGGTGTGCAGCTCCCGTCACCCCCGCTGCAGTTACGCGCTTCGGGGTGCTTTGCCCGTTCCGGTGTCAGAGCCGTCGTCCTTCGCACACCCGGTGTGCCGCGACCGTGGGACTGTGTGGGGCGTCAAGTCCGGCCCCAGCCTGTGGCAGCTTCCAGCCCCGGGAGACGAATGTGTCGCGGCGGTTGGGAGACGGCTCCGAGCGCTGCAGCGGAGGAAGGATGCTCTGCTAAACCACGGAGGAGCAAAAGGGGAGAGGCAGAGAACGAGACCATGAGACTGCTTTCTATGATTCTGTGCTTTGGGGCTTTTCCCAAAAAGTGACAGTTAAACTGCCGGCTGCTTGCGGACACCGCCACCGACTCCCAGGAGAGACCGCAGGGAGGGGGAGAGTTCCCTTGGAAGAAACAGGGGCACACGGGGAAGGATCTCGCCTGTGTGCAGAAGCCTGGGAGCTCCTCCTGAATAGCAGATGGCTGCAGGACCCATGGCAGACAAGCAGCCCAACACTGGCCTAGTGGGGATCAGCATCTTCCAGTAAGTTTAAGCAACTTCTCTTACTCCTGGTAACTCAATCCCTGCTCCTGTTTTGAGTGGGTAGAAATGAAACCTGCTTTGGTATTGTAGTGCCCTTTCACATGCACAGAGGCTCTTACGCAGTCTATTTTAAGTTCACTGATGATATTTTCCTCAAGATCTGGTACTCAAACCATGCCTATTTTTCATTATTCTGAACATACCTGCTCTCCTGCCCCCGCTTAGCGGCATGCTGGCAGTGACAGCTACTCCATCAGAGCAAGCTGAAGAGTTGTGTTGCTCTGAAATACAAAAAAAGTTCTTCCAGTTAATATTTGGTCTAGATTCCTTTCCCTCACCTCCCACTTGCCCTGTTGGTGCCTCAGGGTTTTAAGAAGGAAAATGCATTGCGATGCAGAAGTATTTATTGAAACAGCAGATACGTAAAGAAGAAAATACAAAATGTGAAGCGCTTTGCTTCGCAGCTTGAGCAGCGCCCTGAGCTTCCAGCACCGTTGGCTATTCGGGACGTGTGCTTACCCGGGTGAGGCATGCTGGTTCTTAACCAGGCTCCTGCTGAGGTCCTGTTTTTCCAGCCCATCACCAAGCTATGCTTAGAGCAGGGATCTGAACAAGGACAGGTAAGGCAGAAAATCCGTTACTGTCTTCAGGCTCTCTCCCAAGTGGTCAGAGTCTGTGGGAATGGTGTCTAAAAGCTGAGAGAGTAGTCAGGATTTTCTTTGTTTCCGTGGAGACTGAAATTACTACAGTGATCCCCTGCTTGGTTTCCAGCCCCTGAACCTGGTGCCTTTCCCGTTCCCATGCCTTGCAGGTGTGCCCTCTCCCGGGCTCGGCCCTGGATCCTCACGTGCAGGAGGAGCAGGGATGGAGCCTGGGGCCAGCGGGGCTGCCTCGCGGGAGAAGCGAGGCCGTCGGTGAGCCGGCAGGATCTTCTGAAGGCAGAAGAGGAGAAGCAAGTTGCGCTTAGACTGAGCAGAGAAGCGCAGAGTTTGCTCCGGGCGGAGTTGTTGTGCTGCACAGAAGCGAGCAGCCGTGCTGGTGAGCAAACATCAGATGCCTCCGTGTTCGGCTCAGCCCTGAGCGTCGCGCGCTGGGACCGTGGAGCAGTGCCCTCGCGCCACAACCACGTGTCCCGCTTGGCTTGCTAAGAGAAGAAGCAGTGAGCTGTTTCTTCACTGGTTACTGTGCTAAATGAAAGCAGAATCCTGACAACGTTTGTGATTACTTGAAGAAATACCTTGTACTCGTTCGTTAATGACGTGGATCTCCCTGGCTTTGTCAGGCCCTCTGTTTCTGCGGAGTTGTGCTGTGATGTGTTCTGCTGTATTTAATAAAGGGATTTTTCTTATTGCTTTTGCAGTACTTTGTCAATAATTATTATTACTGATCAAGATCAGCATAGGCTTATAGATTTGAACCTCTCCTATGCACATAATGAAATGTCCTCTCCTAACATTTAAGAACAAGCGTAATAAATACTGATTTCGGTCTCTTAGCTGGAGGCCTCGGAGTCGTGGCTGTTCTGAACTCGGGGACAGGCAGCAGGGCTGGCCATGGGCCGGCTGGCGTGTTGCGAGGGACCATGCTGCGTTCCAGACTGTCTCGGGTGCACAGAGCAGCATGAGACAGGTTGTGCTCAGCTGTCTGCCACCTTTCCTTGGTGCCATCATCCTCATGATGGCGTGGTTCCCTGCCGGTGACACAGCGCTAAGCAGCTGCTGCCTTTGTCCGAGTGTCCAGCAAAGCACTGCTGAGAAAGCAGAGACGAGGACGTGGATCCCGCTGCCATCTCTGTCCAGTGCAGCCCCAGACCAAAAACCCTCTTTCATGCCGAAGAAAAACCTCTCCTGTTTAAAAAGATAGGGAAAATCTGCATGTTGCAGACACCATGAGCTTGTTAATGAACGTTTGAGGTCAGTTGTGGCTTCATGGGTCGGACGGGCCCCGCAGGGAGGCGAAGCCGAGCTCCCCCAGTGCTGAGCAGAGCTCGCCGGTCGGTGCCCTGCCACGGGCGTGGGACCTGGTGCGGGGACAGCGGCCTCTGTCCTGTGGCGTGGCTGTCTCCTGCATTTGTTATTCTATGGAAAATCAGAATTACCATTCGATTCCCCGCAGTGGAGACTTTTGGGGGGGTTTATTACTTTTGAATCTGTCATTTGTTTTATCTACCAAAGGTTAATTTTATCTTCTTCCCCCACTCTGCTCTGCTTTCTTTTGTCAGCAAGTTCTTTGCTGTTGTTTCCTGAAACGAGCCACCAGCGCTGCGCTGGCAACTGCACCTCTCTGGTGCGGGCTGTGTGGTACTGTACGTCCTGCGTGAATGCTAATTTACCGCTCTGGATTGAAAAATTTATAGGAGATACCGAGCTCCGGTGAGGGGTTCCTGCTGCTGAGCTGTTTCTTTGCGTGTCAATGCATTTATTTTCAATAACTGTTCCTAGGCTGATTATACCAGGCTAATGCTGACAGAATTATTTGACAGCATCCCTTGATATTTCGGCATCTAGTAAAGAGCCAAAACCCTGCGAATGTTTTGCAGTTTGTTTTCTCCTTAATCTGTTCTCTTTGTTGCTGAGAGCAGGCAATAGATTGTGTGGCTCTTAGCCTTGATAACAGCATGGCAACGTCCATCTTACTTGATCTGAAACCATTAAACGTTGAAGGAAGACAGAGGGAAAATAACAGAGGGAGGGTGATCATTGAACCAAATAATTGTATAAATGCCAAACTAAAACCAGTCTCATCCTCCGTGCGATGTCCTTTTGCCAGGAATTAGTGAGATGTATGTTCCAAGTAATGGGTTTTACCAAGGGCGATGACGGGGAAAAGATGAGTAAAGCATACATACATAAAATATCAAAAACATTGGGTAGGTACCACCTAAAAGGCAGCCTTGCTTTTTCAAATTAATGGACCTTGTCAGCTGAAATACAGTATATATTGAAAACCTGTGAGAGCTAAAGATTTTTTTTCGTATGCACTCTTCTCCTCAACTTCAAGACTGGTTTGAATTATTTTCCTGGGAATGGCAGGCTAGTTCGATGCCGCTCTTTGGTAGCGTGGTAGCCCAGCAGAAGTCAGTGATTTATTTGCAACGGGCAGGGGGGCTGGGGGCTGCAGCGTGCTGTGCTCACTTGGAGTTGTCCCAAGCCCTGGGCGCCCGGGCGAAGCTTGGGAGGGCTCTGGGGCTGGTCCTTGCCCGGTGCTGCGAAGTCCCTGCCAAAATGGAACAGCAGCCTGCAGTTTTGAGTGCTCATTTTGCACAGGTGTAAAGAGCTGCCCGAGGAGGTAGACAAAGGCAGATTGACTCACAGCTCCTTCTCGGAGGAGTTGATGACTGATTACTGTATCGTACCAATATTTAATGATGGGGATAGTCTCGACGCAAGGAGTTTGCCTAATGCAGCAGGACTTCCCGGGCACAGCTACAGCTGTTGAGGAGCACGGGTGAAAATGGCATTTAGCTAACAAAGGTAAACTAAAAATGCAGATTTTTAAGCAAATTCTGAGAAGTCTGCACTGCTCTGCAGTTTACCCCACCCTTCAGACTGAAGAGCTTGGGTACGGATAGCAGCAGCGGAGCCTGGAGCTCTGCGTGGGGTAACGGTGGAGTTGGTTCCTTACCTCAGGCTCTGGAGGTTGTGCTGAGTTGTGGCCACGGCAGAAGACATTGCTACAAAGTCAAACTCATTTAATGCTAATTTTATTTTGCACGAGCTGTAGTCGCACACTTGATTCTTGTGTAGGCATTCTCTTGGGGAAGGGCAGGAGAATTCATCTGCCACGCACCAGATCCCCACCTGGCTGAACGGCGTTTGCTTCCTGCAGCCACAGAAACCGGCGCGGGCGTGGGGAAGGGGAGCCCTGCGCTGCGACTCGCCCAAACCCAGGACTCGGAGACTGCTCGGAAGTCGCTTCTTCCCCGTGCAAATAAATCACTGACGTCTAGCGGTGAATGGAGCACTGAGCCCTGCCTTGCTTTCGTCGTCTCTGGGAAGCGAAGCGGTGGGGGATGCGCGGGAACCCCCCAGCTCGAGGGAGGAGGGGGAGGGGGAAGCGTGGCAGGGCAGCTTGCGGGAGCGCCGTGCTGCGTGATTGATGGTGATTTCTTATTGCAGTTTCCTGCTTTTTCAACTTCACCACCCCATCTGGGATTGTGCTGTCACCAAATTACCCCGAAGAGTACGGAAGCAGCTTGCACTGCGTTTGGTTAATTATAGCTAAACCCGAGAGCCGGATTCACTTGGCTTTCAATGATTTCGATGTGGAGCCGCAGTTTGATTTCCTGGCCGTGAAGGATGGCGGGACTGCCGAATCTCCGGTGCTGGGGACCTTCTCAGGAAGCCAGATCCCCTCCTCTCTGACCAGCAGCGGTCACGTAGCCCGGCTGGAGTTCCAGACCGACCACTCCATGGAGAAGAGAGGCTTCAACATAACCTTCACCAGTAAGTGCCTGGTCCTTGCTTCTGGTTTTCATTTCAAGCTCTAAATTTTTGTTGGGAACTAAAAGGCAATAGTTTGATCTCGCTGAACCCACTGCAAATGCAGAGTAAGCCTGAAAATTGGGGATTACTTTAGATTTGTGGTTGGGTAGTTGAAGACTGGTTTCAAGCTTAGAGCTGGTGGCACAGGTTCTTTCTGGCTGTGAAGTCTGTGTTGTCCAGTGGTGAAAGAAACGGTTTTGCCCTGGGTTATCTGTCCGTGGAGGATCCGGGGTTTCTGCTCTCCCGTCAGCCCGCAGTTTGCTGTGGTGTGTGGGCTTTCTGCTCGCTGTCTCTGGGCCTCCGTTCTGCTCACTGAGGTGAGACACAGCGTTGTGGACAGCTTGATGCAGATCAGGAAGAGCTACTAGATCTTGGATGGTTGCGTTCTTCAGTCAGTGCTGTCATCGTTTGCTGACACCTATGAGCATGCAAGGCTTTGATGATGAAGGAAAACATGTAGCAATATCTTGTAATATAAAGCATGGAAACTTCTGCAGATATATTTGGCTTCACATAAGTCCAGTCTTCAAATCTCAAATGAATGCTATGGTAATTTTATCCTTGTATTGTTCTGTAATTTTCTAAAGAGCTTTATTAAACCTATTCAGCAGAACTGATAAATGACTTTGTTATAATAGCCTTTAGTGGCACAGCTAAATTAATAGCCTTTCTAGCTATGATTGCAAATCCTCTATTTAAAAAAAATAAATCAGAGGTCTTAAGAAATCATTAAGAATCACACTGCAGGAGGCTGAAGGCTCATCAGATGAAGTAGCTTGCGCGTGGTAGTATCATGTACCCAGGACGGAGTCCTGGATCCTGTAAGCAGGGAGACACCTCATCCCGAGGCACCGGTGCTGCCCTCCAGTATGCGTCCCCGCGGCGTTGCAGATCTGTGTTGGGAGCTGTGGCTGCACCCTGCACAAACACATTTCGAAGCCAAATTTGTAATTGTTGCAAATTGCTCTGAAGTGTGCGGGAGTTAATGTGTTCTGACTGCTTGAGCTGCCGAAGGGAGCTCCCGAGTCTTTCTCGGACACCTTGCCATCCTTTCCTTCTATGTAGGCATGAGAGAGGGGACAGCACGCTGCTGCGAGGGACAGGTAGAAGAGCGTGAGGAGCAGGCTCAGCCTGCGTTTTCCCCTTTAGCAGTGCGTATAACAAGATATTGTAAGAGTAATGGTGCTCTGTAGGAACTCGAGAACTCATCTGAATTTGGTCAAGTGCATTAAAGATACTAAAAGCGTGTGTGTAATTAATCTGGAGGCTTTAATCTTTAATATGCTGTGCATCTCTGAAGACCACCTCCCCGCATATGAAGATATAGTACATAATTATGCACTTAATGGGGAATTAAGGCCGTAGACTTACTTTCTGATTGGTTGGCTGGCCTAGTTTTTAGCTGCTGGAAAAGGGCAGGCTGTGTGCCTGTGCAATCCCACGTGCAGCTTTGCAGCTCCTAGCAAGGTAATTGCTGCATGTCCTTCATTTTATCCTAGGAACGATGACAAGCAAGGTGGGGACTGTGTGGCAGCCAGTCACAGAGCATGCTGAGAGGACCCTTACTTTTAACCACGGGGGCTTAAAACTGTTTTTTTTTCATTAATAGTTAACTTATGTCCCCTCTATGCAGATGCATGCACTGTGGTATTTTTAGAGTTTTTAAAAATCTTCTCTATTTTGGTTATTTCCGTACTTTCATCTGTGGAAGGTTGCTAAGAAGGTAATTTGGATCTGCAGGTTCTTGCCTGGCCCTTGTGTCTCAGCACCTCTTGGATGCAGGTGGTGTTAATCTCATCCTTCGTCTCTGAGGCTGCAAACGGACGCTTGCCGTAGAGACAGGGAACGGGAAAATTCAAGTGACTTCAACTAGATGAAAAGTTGAAAGGTGCAAACACATACTTGGGTGTCTTAGCAGTTTGGAGAAGAGGCAGTGACGTGATTTCTGCCACGGGCTGACTTGTCTGTGTGGAACACAGCAGCTTTGCTGGGATGAGAGTGAGCCACATTCCAGTCGCTGTTTGGCCTTCCCTGTGAGGAAGGTCTGCTGTCCAGGGGCAAGATCAAGTGCTGTTGTCTCCATCAGAAAGACGTGAAGCTATTGTTTAATTCCTGTGTTTGCGATCCAACGTGCTTATTTTTGAATTGGACAGAGGTGGGGGGGGAGAACAAGTTACTCACTATTCTCCTATCTTTCTGTCTCAGCGTTTAGGCATAACGAATGCCCCGACCCTGGCGTGCCTGTGAACGGGAAGCGATTTGGTGACAGCCTCCAGCTTGGCAGCTCGGTGTCCTTCCTTTGCGATGAGGGCTTCATTAGGACCCATGGCGCAGAAACCATCACCTGCATCTTGAAGGAAGGCAACGTGGTTTGGAACAACGCAGTGCTCAGATGCGAAGGTTCGCTTTGTCGTCTTCCCTACTAGCCTGTACGTGCACGCTGGAGGGAGAGTGGTCCCCTTGTGTTTGCAGCCCGTTGGGGGAAAAGGAGAACAGTTTTGTCTGTCGAGGTGCCGGTCAGGTAACCCATAGCGAAGGCACACAGTGCTGGCCTTGTGGGAGGCCTTTTGCCGTTACGTAGCTGGAGGCATTTGTTGGTAGGGGCTGAAGGATTACTGGGCTTCAGTTCTACCCTGCAGCTTCCCCGTTACGGCCATGAGCTTACATAGCTCGGCAAGGTGGTGTCTGCAGGGAAGAGTTTGCTGTAGGAGGAGATGCCAGTTCAGTAATCACTGAGTGCTGAACTCAGTTTGTTTTCTAATTTTTTATGAAATGAACGATGAGGATTATTATTATTAGCTCAGTTCTGGTTACAACAGGTAGTTTTCTAATAGCAATAATAAAAGGCCTGGATTTACCGATGACTAAAAGCTTCCCCGCTACTCTTGTCACGAAAGGAATTAAAGAACAGAGAATGGCAGATAAACAGCAATGTTTTTACAATGTTTTTGATACGTGTTACATGTGTAATATTTATGTAATGCAAGAAGCAAAAGATACAGGTCTTTACAGTGAAAAGTGAACTCAGTGTCGCAGACATTCCCATGCACACACACCCCTTCGTCGCATCTCTGTCGGTGCGGTGCGTCGTTCCCATCCAATGCCCTCTGGCAGTTCAGAGCCAGAAATCTTGCATTTACGTCTGTTGTCACAACAGCTACGATAGCCAACCTAGGAATGAGGGAGATGAGTTGAATTAGAGTTTAATACAGATTTCAAAGATTCTTCCTAGTCCTTTAAAGCTTCTACTGTGGAAAAGAAGTGAAGAAATTGCTCATTAGAAGTGAAAAGTCTTCCTCTGCCCTCTGTTCTCAGGGAAGTGATGCCCTGCACTCGTATTTGCAGCAATTTGAGTAGCAAGTACTGTGCTATTGAGAAATAATACTGTAATATTGAGAAAGAATTTCAGTAACTGGTCATGCATTGTTGAAGTGGATGAGCAGCAGAAAGCGCACAGTCTAGTCCATTGTCTTTCAGATTGAAGGAAGAAGGTAGCAATTGTGTTCCATAATTTTCAAGTAATAAGAAGCTGGACTTTTTTATATTCTTGTATAATTTTTTTTTTGCAAGCAGCTGACAATAAAATGTCTGTAGGTTTGATTCAGGGTTTCCACTACTTTCACAGACATGAACCTTGAAGTTTGTTATCTGTAAGTGTAGAAGGGAAACATACATTAAATATTACACTTTTAATCAACTTTTATCTTTGGAAGCTTTGATAACCTCATGCCATTAACTTGTGCTTTTTTCCCCTGTGATCACAGTGGTGATTTCTTTGACTCTCCTTTCAGTATGCCCTCAGTTAAGTGTACGTTTTAATTAGCCTTTTTAAATAAGTAGGAAGTATATAGGGTTAAAGTACTGCTTAGCACTTGAAAAAAACTAATGGCAAAGAGAGAGACCTAAAAAAAGGAGTTGAAAGACCGATAGAAGTCCTGCCCAGAAATCGTGTAGCTTTGGGGCAGAAAGAAGCCTCTGGTTCAGAAATAATTGGTTCAGATCCGGTCGAGATCAGTTGACTTTCATCTGGCATCCTTCAGCCCAGCGGTGAAGGCTTGAGGCCCAAGCTAACGTAGGTGTTGAAGGTCATCTCAGGTGTGACGTTTGGTAGCCCTTGTGCAAAGCTTGGGCTGGGGCTGGCCCTGGGTTGGAGCTCCAGCAGCTGCTGGGGGAGCAGGGTCCCCTCGGGCTGCGCGGACGCAGCGGGCGCCGGGGGACCAGGGGCTCGGGGGACCGGGGAATCCCGGAGGATGGGCTGGTAGCGTGGCCGCGCTGCCGGGTGGGACCAGCCCTGGGGTCTGGGCTCAGTGGGGGACAGGAGGACGCGTCTGGGTGAGGAATCCTTCAGCGTGCTGAGCAGGGGGTGCCGGCTCGCGGGGGCAGACACACTCTTCCCTCCTGTTTGGTTTCTAAAGGACGATGCACTGCAGTTGTTTCAGGCTGTAGGATTTTGTCCCTCTGGTCCATCAGAACCAGTATCCTTTTTCCAGAAAAGGTAATAATAGGCCTTTAGCTTCTGCCGGTGGCACGAGGGACCACAATGTGGAATAAATGCTGTAGTCTTGTGATGTCCCTTAAGGAAGAAAAGGCATGACTCAATTACCACAGATACGAAAGATTTTCTGGCACCTGCAGCTACTGAAATGCAAACTGACCTTGCTGTTTTCTCTGGTTTTATATCTAATAATTATTATTATACCCTGTCCCCTTAGATCCGCTGCACAAGGTCAGGATACTGACTCCCACAGATACAGCAGCAGGCTGCTACCTCTTCAGTTTAAACTGAAAAGGCAATTTCTTACCAGCTAGTGTTGTTACTTCATCTGATTCTGATTATTTTTAGCATGTGAGAAACAATAATGCATGGAAGCTATTGCATGGCAGGACAGTACTGCTTGGCAGGGAGGGGGGTGTCTGGTTGTGCTACAGCTTCCGAGATGCTCCTCACCGGAATTGCGTCTTTCCCTTGTCCCCAGCGCCGTGCGGGGGGCACCTGACGTCGCCTAGCGGAACCATCCTGTCCCCGGGCTGGCCGGGCTTCTACAAGGACTCGCTGAGCTGCGCCTGGGTCATCGAGGCCCAGCCGGGATACCCCATCAAGATCACGTTTGACAGGTGCTCACCCTGGACTTCTCAAAATGTCCTTTTCGCGGTTGTTCTGGCGGTTCTGGCAGCGCTGAGTTGTAGCCACCCCCGGAGGAAAAGGGAACGAGCTGCTCGGTGTCGTGTTTGGCAGGGAGGTTCTCTCTCTCTGCTTTTGTTAACTCCTGACAAGACATTAAAATTCACCGAACGTTGAAGAAGAAAAGGTGGAAAGATGGTGATTTTTCCCTGCTTGTTTTGACTAACTCCTGCTAATTTGCAGTGCTATTTTAGATACACGTAGGACACGTTTTCGGAGGCTGAGCTCCCACGTGCGCAGCCCGCCAGGGAGAAGCAGCAGTGAGGATCTGGCCCTGACTCGGGCGTGCCGAGCCTCTTGCCTTACTCTGGCTTTCACTGTTTGAGGAGGGCTACGCTTGCTTGAACCTGGGTCTGTATGGCTGAAAAGTGATGGTTTTGGGTAGCTTAAGATGCTCGTTGCTGCAAAGACTGTTTGGTGTCAGCAGATGAAGCAGGTGAAGGATCAGAAAGAAACCAGAATGCGTCGGAGGGGAATGATGCTCTCAGGAAGACGGTCAGGCAGCAGAAACAGAGCTGCGTGCCGCCCCATGGCCTGTGCTGCTCTCCAGTCATTAGAGCACGTTCAGGACTGCAGCGAAGAGAACTTGGCTATGCTGGTTTTTCACAGACGTATTCTTGTGTCCCTTTCAGATTTAAGACAGAGGTGAATTATGACACCCTGGAAGTGCGAGATGGCCGGTCCTATTCTTCCCCGTTGATAGGTGTCTATGATGGGACTCAGGTGCCCCAGTTCCTCATCAGCACCAGCAACTACCTCTACCTCCTCTTCACCACTGACAAAAGCCACTCTGACATAGGCTTTCAGATCCGATACGAAAGTAAGTGCAAGTCATTCGTGTAATTGTGTGCTCTCCAGCAGCACAATGGGCTCAATCAGAGGCGCGTTGGACTCGCTCCCCCCTTGCCAAGCAGTCAGCACTGTCACAGTGACTGCGGAACGTGAAGCTGCTGCAAGTGAAGTAGCAGGTTCTGCTTTTTGACCATCTTGGTTGTTTAGGGTTTTTTATTTTTATTTTAGCATCTACAGAATATTATTGATTTTAGGAGGCAGAGTTGAGTTCCTCTGTCCGTTTCTTCCTCTTACTTTATAATGAGTAGGACTTTGAATGAGCTCATAGGAGGAGCTGAACTTTCCCCTTGCTAATGGCTGCACCTCGCAGCCGGCTCTGCAGCCTGGAGTGGTCTGACACGAGTGGGTCTGTTTGCCACAGCTGTGAAGCTCCAGTCAGACCACTGCTTGGATCCGGGGATCCCAGTGAACGGCCAGCGCCACGGGAATGATTTCTACGTGGGAGCACTGGTGACGTTCAGCTGCGATTCAGGCTACACCCTGAGCGACAGCGAAGCCCTGGAGTGTGAGCCAAACTTCCAGTGGAGCCGGCCGCTGCCCAGCTGCGAGGGTAAGGACTGCAGGAGATAACGTCTGCCGGAGATGGCAAACGCTCATTGCAGGTCTACTGCAAAAGCAACGCAGCAATTGTAAGGCTTGCAGTGACATTTGATCTGTGTATTGTGTTTGATTTTGATGGTTCGAGCTTTGTTTTGACATTCAAAGAACTGATGTTCTTCCAGCTGACGATGAGCTTTGAATTCTTTAATTCTTTCTTCTTTTTTGCAGCTCTATGCGGAGGTTACATTCGTGGTTCCAGTGGTACCATCTTATCCCCAGGCTTCCCTGATTTTTATCCAAATAACTTGAACTGCACGTGGACAATAGAAACATCACATGGAAAAGGTGAGAAACCTTCAGCTTAGAGTGGTTTTAGAGACGGACTGGGGCACAGTGGTCAGTGGGAGGCAAGTGGTCCCTGTGCAAACCAAGAGTTTGTCTCAAAGGTGGTGATGGTGGGCACCAATGTGCTTGGCCAGTTGCATTCTTGCCATCACCCAAACATTGTCTCTCGACAAGATGCAGAGGTTTATGGTATCACATCTCTTAATCCCTTTAAAGTGGAGAGGATTAAAGGTGGTCCCATATCAAACCCCCGGATCTGAGAGCCGGTGCCAGGCGTTATCTTCGGTTTCAGACCTTTGTGGCGGTATCCTCTGGGCGGTTAGCAGGTGGTTGGATCCCTGCTATTGCTGGGATATTTGGTGTAATATTTGGTACTCGATAGTACTTTCAGACTTACTTTTCTTGGCAGTGCGGGGTCACTATCTATATAACATTTTACAGGTGGAGAAGTGGCAGCATGTAGTAAATCATTTCCAGACGTGGGACGGAACTCGGGCGCTCAGTTCCCAGCTCTGTCCTGGTTCTGCAGCTCTCGTTTTCCCGCTAGCTAGGAGTGTTGCCAGCACAGAGGCAAAGTGCAGATCTATTCAGTCCAATCTCCTGTGCAACACAGGCCAATCTTTTGTCTGGGAGGAAAACGTCAAGAAAATATATCATTGGCGATTAGAGAGCAAGTTTTACTTACAAGGACGGGGAGTAATTTCTCCTGATCCAGTCAGTATCTCCCTGGGGCAAGCGCAGAGGGTATAAACTCTTTATGTAACTTTATGCACTCTTGCATAACTGTCTCGTCGTACCGGGTATCTGCACGACGGGAGCTATCATGAGCCAATTTTGCAAATGCCATTTGTATTACAGCAAATAAACTTGTCAATGAACAGCACAGTGCATTAAGGGAACCATCACATGCTGTGAAAAGTATTCTGTTGAGTAGCAGCAATCCACTCTTCATTAATCCACTCTGCCTTGGATTCAGCTCTGCGATGAGACACTGCATTATCCTGTAGCTAAGCACAGCGCAGCAAACTGACGCTTTTACATGAGAAAGCGCAGCTCTGACGACCTGTGTGCTTTTATGCCAACGTCAGAAGAAAGTCTTCTGACCCAGCTAAGCAAGGCTCAAAGAAACGCGGTGCGTTTTCGAACCGTGGAGGTATGTCTACGCGAGTCTCGGGGCTTTTTGTCCCCTGTCCTGCAACAGATCCTGCTGTGACCGATTCAGCAGTACAGGCAACAGCACATCCCTGCAGTGTGACGCCGTTTGGGATCATCCAAAGAATTCAGCCCTGGATCTGACCGTCTTAAACTGGACCATGTTTGTCACGCTAACAGAAGCTGGATACTGAGCTCTGACCAGCTGGTCCTAGATTTAGCTGTTTGAAGCCTATGAGCTTTTTCAGAAATTGTAGCCTTAGCTGCAGGTAATGAGTATTAGAAGATCAAACCATGAGCTGCTCTGTAAATCCAGCTAGTTGTAGTGAAAACTTACAGGTCTCCAGGCCTTTGACAAGAGTTTCAGCTCTTCTTACCTCTCAGGTTGTGCTGGAAAGGTGAGGAAAAGATTCCGAGAAAAGAAGTTGAGTGTTTAAAGAAAGAGACTATTCTATACCAATGATAGGAGCATGTTCTTACTGTGTGGTGTTTGATGTTTTCACCCCTTTCCTCACCCAGTGCTGGTATCCTCCCTTCGAGGTTGCTCTCCAGGAGCTTGCTGGAAGCGACCTGCAGCACACGGTGGGCTCCCTCGCGTGCGGCCGTGCCCTTCTGCAGGGCTGCGGGCTGCCGTGCTTCGCCCCCAGGCAGAATCTCACCCCTCTTGCACGTGTGGAGCTTTCAGGGCCAGGAAAGCTTCACCCAGGCAGCTGCTTGGATGCAGGAAAGCTCCAAATCCAGTTGGAGGTTAGGGCGAGAGGAGAGGGTAGAGAGAGGACGTTGCACGGTTGTAAGAAGTTGGCGTATAGCCTCGTTACATGGCAGGAATGCCTCTCCTGCCTGGTCCCTGTGGCTCAGGCGAGCAGTTTATTACCAGTGCAGTGAAAGGAGGAGGTGAACAAAGAAAGATGTCCTTTTTGCTAACGTTTTGTGGAAGATGTTGAAGTATATTTAGATGCTGGGCTGTGTTGGTGGGAGCGTGCACACACATACACATACGTACACACA
>Ga0181612_106708_pt1 | contig 24650 bp, 11 predicted proteins | sample HoacroProtozoa21_FD_119630 | JGI IMG/M metagenome (GOLD analysis project Ga0181612, IMG submission 119630) | Hoatzin crop microbial communities from Cojedes, Venezuel. Combined Assembly of Gp0051906, Gp0051904, Gp0051908
CGCGGCGGGCCCTGCGCGCCCCCGCGGGCGCTCCCCCCCCGGCCGTTTCCGGGCACCGCTCCGCGCTGCGAGAGCAACGGCGAGAGCTGCCGCCCGTGAGTAACCGGAACCTTCCCGCTCCCGCCCGGGCGGCTGACACTGCCGGCCCCGCCGCTCGCTGCTGCCGTGTTTCCCTCTCGGGTCCTCGCCAGCTTACGGGTTCGACTGGGCTGGCCTTGCTCTGGAGGCTGAGGGGAGCGGAAGGACTCTGAAGGGCCGTCAGCTCGCAGGTCCTCCCCTGCCGCCGCGAGTCCTGCTCTGTTGGTGCTCGGTTACCGGCGGTCGCTGCGTGCCCTTCGCCGCGCGGTGCTGCTGTGGCGGCCGCGCTCCTGCCGTGTCATAGAAACTGTTCTCCTTTTTTTATACTGTTGGCAGATCGGAAAAAAACATTTCTGGCGATACTGGAGCTATGAAAAAGTAACTTCAAAGTGACCGGGGGAAGCAGGCAGCTGTCTCAAGCTGGCATTCTCATCCCGGTTAGCTTTAAAGAACTCTTGGATCTGTTTTTCAAGAACCCAGCAGGTGTAGTTCCCTCTGCCAAGCAACAGTAAAGCAGCACTTTGTAAAACCAGCTATTGATCAGAGGCCAGCTTTTGCAGTGGGGTTATTTGCATGGGCTTACTCAGCCAGAGTAACTTACAACTGTGAAGGACAGCTAAATCTGAAGAGTTTTTGCTCCGTACTCGTATTGCTTGCTTTCCCTTTTTCACCTCAGAAACCGTGTGAAACTTATTCCCTGTCACACATTCACTGTTTGACTGTCGATATTTAAGTCGGTGAATCATCTCCCTTCCTTCGCAGATGCCCTCAGAACATGCCTGATTGGACAAGTCTGTGGTATGTCTGGTGAGTTTATTATTACTCTTACTAACCCAGAGTAATGTGAAAGTTATTACGGACAGTAGCTGCGGTAAGGTAATGGAAACGCGTTGCTCGGAGACAGGCTGGAGGAGAGGGTTTCTCCTCAGTTTGATGAAGGCGCCGAGGGGAATGCGTTTCAGCTGAGGCCGCAGGGCAGATACGGTGTCGGGCAGGGTGCAGCATTCGTCCAGGGCTATGTCATCTTTCCTTTCCGAGCGCCCTGCAGTTTGGCTGTGGGGCTTGGGTGTTCTTCCTAAATAGACGACTGCTGAGCAGGGCACGGACTTGCTGGGGCTCAGCCCCGCCTTGCTGAACGCGCAGTCCTCAGCGCTCTCCCTTTTACGGGACGGGAGGGTGAGCTTATGGTGCTGCGTTTTCATTCTGAACTCGAGCTGATGACAAACCTGTTTGCTGGCTGTTTGGATGACGGAAAGGGGGAGAACAGTGCCAAGTTGAAGAGCAAGCTCTTGCCACAAGCGGGTTTGTCTCTTGCCTGACACATGCATTATAGGTGTCCTGACACTGTATTTATAGTTTGCATGCGCCAGTATCTGGACTTCGATGGTAGCACGCAGAGTGAGTTGGTTAGTTTTAGCTGTCATTCGGTCTGGGCTAATTTCAGTCAATGTTCTTTGCTTTCTTGATCCATAGAACGGTTTAAAAAGACACAGTTACATAAAATATTTTAAGAAGACTTCTGTAATTAGGCAGTGTTGAAATCATGAAAGCTACTGAGCTAGCGCTAGGATTTATACTGCCAGGATGCCCTTACCTAGGTGATTTCTGCCTGCCCCGGGGGGCACCAGCGTAGCAAGGCACCCCGATTTCACAGGACGCACGAGCGTGCAGCTCTTGGAGTGTCGGGAAATACCCGTTCACCAGCAACGAGGTGATGCTCCTCGCACAGCAGGAATGTTTCACTGCAAAGTTCCAGCAGGTTCTTCTCGCGCTGAGTTTCGGGTTGCCTGAAAGCATTTTTCTAAAACAATAATTTGCAAGCAAATGCATGAAACTTGTGGATGCTCTCAAATTCAACTTGTTCAATTCAAGCCTTCCAATTGAGGCTCCTAAATTCAGCTTTTATAGTGAGTGTAGTCTGTGTGCGTATCTGATTCTCATACTAACAGGAGTATACTCTTGCTAAAGTTAAACAAAACAGTTGTGGAAGAAATGCTTATTTTGGAATTGTGATTGTTGTCGGCAGGTACTACCTTTGGTTTGGAAAAAAGAATTGAATGTTAATGAGGCCGTTTCTATATATATTTAGGGTGGAATATAATTCTAATGAGAAATATGGGAGCAAGACCTGTCAGACAGTAATTCCTGTCAAGCCACTATGAATGTAGTCCAGCTTTGTCCTTGGACCTACTTCTTTATAGGACGTTCAAGCATTTCTCATTACCTTGTCTTCTCATGACCTGTCTTACTGCTCACCTAGCTCCTGAGAAGAGTGGATTCATTTCAGAAAATGGGGGGCGGAAAGGTAGAGTTTCAGCGGAGAGGAGAACCTGAAACACTAGCGTGTCGACCTAGGTACACTATGAATTGTTAAGCAATAAACTTCATTAAACAATAGCTAGAGATAGAACTGCATCTTCAAGACATACTGCAACATATAATTTCTGTGCTTCTTTATGAATATAGATCCTAGACTTGTGAAAGTTTGTACTTGTATTTCCCTCCAAGTCCATACCCACTGTTGAAAGTGGAGCCATTTTCACTACATAAAGGCTGAAAATACAACACAAGATAATTAACATGATGGCGTCTGTGAGCCAGAAGGCATTGTAGCGATGACTACTTCAGCTTGTGAACCTAGGAGGTTTGGCCTGTCTTCACCCATTTAGAGTGAAATTATATTCAGCTCTGGAAGAAGTAAAACATAAGCAACGAAATGATGGTATTCTCCCTCCTTCTCTAAGGTTAATCTTGCTGACTGTGTTCCTGCTCCTGCTCTGTGGGATCACAGCAACCTGCATCAAATTCTGCTGCCGGAAGAAGAGGCCTCCAGTGGAGGCCTTCCCCAGGCACCCTTGTGACTTGACAGCTATTGGTATTGACAGTGACAGCACTGCCCACAGCACGGTGACCTGTAAGTATCCCCTGGGAGCCCACTGCTCATCAGTGCTTTGCTGTTGAACGTCTGCCTAGAATTCTGTCTCTAGCCCTGGCAGTAACGGGCACTTTCTGATGTGCTCCAGAACAACTTTCAGCCCCACAGGGTGGGTGGGAGAGATGAAGGAGGGTTATCAGGGCAACACTGCAAGTGAGTGGAGAAGACAAGTAGGATTTAACGCCGCGGAGGGTAAAATAAAGTCTGTGGCGGGTTAACCTCTTACGTGTCATCTCCCATATCTGTTCGTATCACCATTCCCTCGTTTTTTTAACTTTTCTGCCCACCTCACTGTCCACCTCACTGTCCAGCTGTTCTAGCCAAAGTTCTCTCTAATGCGAGGAACTGTTCACAGCTATTTGTGTACAAAGCCACCTGAGGCTGCCTCTGCTACAGCACACATGTACTATGTCAGGTATTTCACAGTAATTACTGGATGGTGATATGCAGAGACATTTTCTCTTCTGACTGCTTTCTTTTGGAGAATGTATAGATTCTATCATGGGTAACACTATACTGATAGCTTTTAGTATATAGCATGTATGTTCTGACACCACAAAAACGGGTCCATAATTTCTTGGAGAAAAGTAGAATTAGCCCTTCATATATCAACGTTCCACGCAAGTATTTAATTTGGTTTTAATTCATTTTCTTCACAGCATATAGCTCGTTGCAGTACCCTCTGAGTGCCCCTATTCATTCAATATTTGTGGATATGGATAAGAACGCTGTGTCCCCTCCAGCTTACAGTCTCTATGCCATGGAGTTGCCACCTTCTTATGATGAAGCTGTCCAAATGGGTAAACAGCACACTGAAGTGGCGCGGACAAGCCAGAAACTCAGTGACATCCCTGGACAGGTGACATCAGGTGGGCTGAGTCCCACCCAGGATTCACCCGATACAACCAACAAAGACCCAGCCACACAAGCCAGTTCAGAACATTCAGAAGATGCAACACGAGAACAGCCGCAGCTCTGACTCATTTCGGATGAGGAGTAAAGGAAGGACTGTAAGAGTTGAAGAAGACATGAAGAGTTTGGTTTTGTAGACAGGTTATGACGGAAAGATGTTTTCTATCATGCTCTTGTAGTGATCTGTTGGTTAGAAGAAATGTTTTCTGTGACTGCTGTAATCTCCTGGTAAAGCTTCTTCAAGCATCTGAAACGGAGTAAAAGGGCAGCAGTCTAAAAATGCCTGTAAAAGTGGGACATGAATACTTGTTCATCTTCTGATTTAAAAAAAGAATTCCTTGCACCCAGCATATGGCAATAAAAAGGTCAGGGGAATTTTGCCGTCTTGGGAACACACATGAAGAGTCAGAACAGTACAAATACGAAGTTGTTGTTCCAGAACAGAAGCTTCCCAAACTGGGATTGAAAGGGGAACCCCAGCGAGTCACACAGAGTTGCCTCTGTAGTTTCTCTTCTTTTGAGAACGTTTACTGTCCAGCGGATTGCTGGAGAGCAAATTGCTACATAATGGCACATGTTCCTTGCACTGAAGGAAGATGGCAAACAAGAAGAGGAAAGTGTGTGGAGGGAAATGCATTATGTTATGTTTCACAACTAGAGTCAAGGAATGAGACAGATAAGAAAAGTGTTTTTTTTTTGTTTTTTTTTTTGGTTGGTCATGAGGGATTGTTTTTGAGGTTTCTTAAATCTTTAAACTTCTATTTTCAAGATGAGCTGGCTTGTGGGTGGGATCCTTTTACTACTTATTTTTGCCAGTTAAAGTACAAATTAGTCTCAAAGAGACACTTGCACACATGGTTAAGTTTTACTAATGTGTTTCGAATATTCATCAAGTATTTCAAAGATGCCTTTATACTTTGTTACCTGCTCAGGTGTCAGGGTCTCCGTCAGTACAGAAAAGAAGAAATCAAAGATTCCTGGCAGCTTTCACCAGCTTAGTGCATAGACGAACTCAGTAATGTGCAGGATGAAACAAAGCATGCTCGAGCTGTGCCATCTAGAATCCGTTACCAATACAAAATACCAGAGTATAGGCTGGTCAATAGGCCAAAGAAATTACTCTTTAGGGATGGTTCTTCATGAAGTACTGATAGCAAGAACAATTGCTAGACGCCATTTTAAAACTGCGAGCTTGCAGTTGATTACAGCGGTCTCAGCCCAAACAAAAATACAGGCTGAGAGACCTTGTTTTAAATGACAGCTCCTTCCCTTGCTTGCCCCTCCCATATTCCAAATAGGATGAATTTTGTCCGCTCCTGAGTAGTGATTTTCTTTGAATCCACTTTGGCAAGGTGCTAATTTGGCTGCTTTAAGAACATGAGCAATCTACAGGATTGTTCATTGCTATGGGCTTGTCTAAGGGATAAGAGCAGGAATGAAAGCGTGAGCACTAGGTGCTGTTAACAAAGGTAACATCAAGTGTGGAGTGCTGGGTCAGCGTTCATGGTGACTGACCTTCTACTAACAAGAATATGAGTGACGCTCTTCCTTTTTGCTAAAGTTGCTTTGGTAGCTGTAAAAAGGGGCTACCTTCTGCAAACATTTTGGTGTCTGTCAATAAACGGTAGAAGTGGTGGGTGCAAAATCTGGCAAAGCTTTTAGAAGACTATTCTCTGACAACACTCATTGCACGAACTGCCCTGGAAATGAGCACCAATGATTTAAAAATGAAGATCTTTCTGCCAGCCAACTGGACTGAGCCTAGAATCTCTGCTACACATTTATGATGTGTGAGCTGTTCATGAGTCCAGCTCCCTGGAGAAGTGTTGGTTCTATATTTAACTTGCATATAGCTTACTATGAGGCTTGCAGGGAAAGATTGGTTTAATAAATCTGCCTCTCTTCTGTCCCTTCTCTGTCCTTAATTATACTTTTGTTTTATTCTGTCCTCTGCATTCTTTTTCTGTGTCAAGATGAGACTAGCCATAACCTAGTGTAGCTATTTGGATGTCTCTAGGTGGAGGAGCAATATATGCCCAGTTCTGAGCATCTCCAAGACACAAACGCAGCAGATGTATTTTATTTATTGAATGTTTCCATCAGGATATTACTCAGAAACAAACCCTGTGCCTTTCCAAAGAAGAAATATCTGCTTCAGGCAAATGGCTGAGTGCTCGCTCACTAACAGAAACAGGAATATAAAACCAGGCAAATGAAAAAGCAGTGACTGACACAAGAGGGCAGTCCTTCACTTTCCAGTGTGCTGCATTGTGTCACCACTGGGAACAGCTTTCTGAGGGACGGGCTCGCAGTGTTGCAGAGGCGAGGGTGCTTCTGAAGCTCGGTTTTGCTCAGATCTTCGGAGATTACTCTGCAGTGCAAGGACTGAGCTTGCTTGAGGAGAATGGGGGAATAATCACAGCAGTTTGACTTCCCTTCCTTTCATGCTTTTGCTTGCACAATGCTTCTGTCTTGTGAGTTGTGCGCAGCACCTGGCAGAGCATCTGCCAAAGGGCAAGATCTGTTTCCATTTGGTTATGGGGGATGATAGTTCTAACTGCAAGACCCCAACCAAAGCCCTAAATGCCATGGAGTGCCTACGAATCAGATCTGACTCCGTTACCACCTGGGTTAATAGAAAAGCCTGTCTCACTCGGGAGCACCTCTGTTGCCAAGCTAGCCTAGTTGTTATTACCCTGTAGTAACTGTCGCTTCATTGTGTACCTCCACAAGTCATTATCCAGACTAAAAGAAAACAACTGGATTTGTCTCTTCTTTACGAAAATACAGAGTAGGCAAAGAGGGAGTATGGCTGCAGGAACTGAGTTTCCGTGTGTATGTAGGAAGCAAGTGTCGTTTGACACAGCATAGTGAATAAAGCACTGAGTTTTTTCCCCTGGCTTCCTAGGAAGAAGGGCGTAATCTGATGTTTTCTTTGTAACACCTAAGGAAAAGTCTTGTGTTTTGCCCAGGTTCTTGCCTTATATTGTGGTTCATTAATTCAAACATAAACTATTTGTTAACATAAACTACTGACCTAATCAGCCTGCAGGAGCACAGAATGTTCTTTGCACATCAAAAGCAGCTCAGTCTGCTCTTCACAATGGTTTCAATAATGATGTCTCAGCCATTTATTGAAATCATCTGACTCCTCACAGAAAGCTGAAAATCAAAGCTGGCCCTGGCCCTCTGCCTTTGAGGAGGCCAATTACCCCCACAACTGTTCATTATTAACATCTCCACTTAGCAGGTTTCTTCAGCTCAGTAGCACTGCAGAATTTATACCCCCTCCAAACAGAAAGATCATTACTAGAGGATTTACAAATTGCTTTTAAATTCTTGCAGCAAACAAAGAGCTCTCTTCCCATCTTGGGAGCAGTTTATACTTGTGTAGAAATCCAGTTCATCAATTAGAATCACTGTTGCATGAGGGAACACAGGGAGAGAAAATGACCCCTTAACGAACTAATATCAGATAAAGGAATTAAAAGGGTGGTCTCCTCAATCCTGGTCTACACAAGCAACACCTTGAAAGTGTTGCTCCCATGTGCCTTACATAGCGTGAAATAGCAGGAAGTAAAATGGAAAAGAGTGTCTATTGGTCACCTGGGCCTCTTCTGTTTTGTTGGGCAAGTCAGAGAAAGACAGACTTTCTTGTTGTTAATGTCTGTGAAAATAGGCTTAGTAGCTAGCTTCTACTCAATGTGCATTTTTGTGACGTGACTAGGAAGAGGATACTATGAGTTCCTAACCCTACTGTGTGGTAAGTTAAAATGAACTTCTTTGTTTTGACTCAGGTTTTAGAACTCACTAACCAAATCCAAGAATGTGGAATGGAGATTAGTGCTCTGTCTTCATTTCTATTGCTCTTTTCCATAAAAGTTTCGCTTTTGACTTTTGCTTTGTGTTCTGAAAAGCTCTGTTAACCTCTCAGTGTGGGATCTGACTTTATAAGCCTAGAAATCTTTGTTTTGTTGTTGGTGCTCTTAATGAGGCTCAAACAGCAAGTGGGATACATTTAAATACTCTCAACCTGGATAGACACAGTGTTCCCTTATGTTTATTCTACTGAACGTGTAAAGGGGAAAGCAGGGATAGAACTATTCTTAAACTTAATTTGTTCGTAGTGGGTATGATGACTGGGTTTCTGGTTTTGTCAGTGAAAGTATTTGGAATGTAAATAGTTAGTTTACCTTTAGCTTTGGATTCTGCTCTATTGAAGTCAGAGGAAATAAAATGAGATTCTGTTGCAGAAAAAGAGTCTGGTTTACATTGTTTTATTCCTCTTAGCCACATATACCTTCCCTCTTGTATTGCCAAACAAATATAAAACACCTCAACTGCTGGTCAGAAATCTTGTGCAGTGCTGCCGTAGGCTCTCAAAGAGCCATCAAATGGCATCCAGAGGTGGGTGTACATCAGTGAGAAATGAGGTGATCTCTATGGATCTATTTCTTACAGCCAGTTTTTAAAGTACTCTGAAGTTTCAAAACAAGGCACTATAACTGATAATGTTTATTAGTGCTATGGTCATCTAAACTGTGAATGTCTCAACCAGAAGCCCTTCATGAGAAATCTGCTAGTCCTGGTGGTAATACAGCAAAGCCTCTCTGGAAGATCCAGGATCAGCATGTTTCTGCTCGTAATTAATCTATTCATTTTTCCCCCTCAAAAATGCTTTTATAATGGAACAGGTTTTTAAGAAAGTTTTCCAGAACACAGAATTGAATTTAAATGGACAGATTAAAAAAAATCAATTACTTTCTAATAAGGTAGTCTTCATTTAAGCATGTCTAAATAACTTTAAATTAGACAATTAACCAAACAGATATTCACTCATTTTTGGATCTGCTCGGGGTTACTCTGAAATCATTTATCTTTGACAGATATGTAGCACAACACATTTTTCATACAAGTCTATTGCCGTCTGTGTAAAAGATGTAATATTACAGGCACATAAAGAAGCTGCAGGTGTTACAGTGTGGCACAACAAAGAAAGGCAATATGCTTGCCATGTTCCTGGCATCTCTGAAGACTGCTCAGATCTACTGCTAAGCGCTGGCCCCAAATGGAAAATGAACTCTCCCTTCTGTATTGTAGAAGAGGCCTAGGTGGTTAGTCATCTAAGGGCAAGGGTTTTTAGAGCATCTTTTATGGCTTCAAGAGCTTGCAACTAAGAGCCCTATTTTTGGAAGACTTGCTCCTGACTATCTGCTTGAGACAGGAGCTCACAGCCATAGTCTGTGTCTAACGTGTCCAAAGGATGCATCTTCCTAAACCACATATTTTAAAAGCTAAGTATTATAAAAGATAAGTGTTATAGATACACTTGTTAGGGATTTCAGAAAAGAGGATTAAGAGAAAACATGTGATGGATGTTTCCTTTCCTTTAACCTTTGGAGTAAAAAGAAATAATCCATTGATGATTCTGATTCTCCCCTGGTACTCAGCTGGTAAAATACTTTTACCACTTGCAGGGGTAAGAAAAGGCCTATTGCAATAACATACCAAAGATTAGTCTGGCCCATGCTGAAGAAATCCACAAACTCTTCTCAGGATTGCTTACACTAAATCAGTTCCGAGGGTCCTGGCAGTACTGGAAGCCATAATCTAGACAGGTTGCTGATGCCCACAGCTAGCTTCGTGACTATGAAATGCAGCGTGCGTCTTACCTAGAGCTACACTGACAGCACGTTGATGCAAGTGCTCGTGTTTTACTGTTGGTTTTATCAGGTTGCTCTCACCTATTGTAGGAAAGCACTGAAAAGTGTGAACTCTTGTCAACATTGCTATTGAAACGATTCCCCTTTCTAATGCTGTAGGCTTCTACTCCCTGGCTACGGAAATCTGCTCGCAGCTGCCTGTGCACGTGCTGTTGAGATGTGTTCTGCGCAGAAGTCTGTTAGGTGACCTCCACCGAGTCATTTCCTCTCTGTGTCTCTGTTTCTTTTCCCACCCTGTCAGTCTGCTGTTTGACACATATTCTCTGGTGCAGGAAATTCTCCCACAGTGCCTACCATAGTGGGAATGTGGTCATAGAGGGATCTTCTCCATATTCAAATACCGACAGTTGGGGAGGGGGGGAAAAAACCCTGAAACCCACAAACAAACCCCTCCTCAAACCCTTTGAATTCCTTGAGTAACGGAGCCTGGTTTTCTAGATTTCTAAAGCTTATGACAAAGTTCCCTAACACTTCAGAATATGTAACCTCAGTAGAAGCTTTCCTTATAGTTAGGACACGCGTAAGATCTTGTGTGCATTCTCCAGTGCCTAATAGGGGTGAGCTCGTGCTGGCGTCTTTCTTGCCATGGGGGTATTAAAAGATCCCTCTTCCCTACCCAGCTTCTGTTTGAATGAAACATGTAGAAGCTTCATGTCTTTGAAACCTCCAGTTGTTTATCACCTTGCTTGAAACTGGTCAGTGGATTCAGAAATTATTAGCTGGGTGTGGAGAGTGGAAGGAGGGGAGACAGGACACAGATTTGACAGTGTGTTTACAAAGCCTTGCTTCCATCAGAAACCAGGTTTAAAAAGCACATCAGGTGGGAGGCTTGGTCCCGCAGCAGGCTATGTGCTCAGCTGGATGGAGGAACTAAGAATTCTGATTTGTCAGCCTGGTGTTTTTCGCTGTCACTAGATCCACTCAAGTCTGATTATATCCACACAAGCTTTGTGACATCTCTGAGGGAAAAGCCCCTCTCTGTAATTACCCAAAGTGCATTTTCAATTGTGATTTGAATTTGGTGCTCATATGGCACTGTTCAGCATGCAATTTTTCTTCTCTCATTTGTCCAAAATGATTGTTTTTCCAGTTATTTTCTGTTGTTATTTGCTGGCTATGTGAAAGAGCCTATGATGGGGTGATGTACTGCTAGAGAAGTTGGTGCTTACATTGCTGTCAGCAGCTTGCAGTCCTGTCTCTCTCCTCTCACACACACATGCACTCATCATGAGCTCTTGTGCTCAGAAAGACAATGCAGACTTGGAAGTAAATTGCCTCAATAATTCATAGGCTTTATAGCCCAGAGCAAATGATACCTTGGCTCTGTCAGGAAATTCAGGTTGCAAATCCCTTTATAGCCAAGCTCGTTAACTATACAAGTAAAGTGGTACATCTATAATGGCTTTTATAATCGATGCGTTACAAGCTTTGGAAAGTATTAAGTGGTAAACCTGCAGCATCCAGAGTGAAACATCAATAGGGTCAGGATACTGTAAGAGTTGGAGAAAAAACATTTCTTTTTCTGCCTTGCAGTTGCCTTTGTCTGCCTTGCTGCCCCCAAACAGCTCAGAAGAAGACTTGTTTTGTTTTTTTCTTATTGCATTTCAACTTCATCAGATGCAGTTTTTAAGGGAGAAGAGTCACTGCTGTTGCCAGTACTGATGAGTGGGACACTTAGATACCTGTGCAAAACCTGCTCACTTACGGAATAAAATAGCGCTCTCAAAATCACTTTCTGGATTCTTGCTCTTGGCTGTCTCCTGGCTCCGATTCTAATCATCTTTACCTGTCAGAACTATTTTTGCTTAGGGAGACACTTACTAATTTTGCTGCAAATAGCAGAGGTTCTTTGCTTTACCCACAACTAAAATTCAAACTGAGAGAGAAGCCTTTGAATCCTATTCAGAGCAGACTATGAAAACAAAATATCACAGGGGAATTGTGCTCTATAAAAATGGAGAAGACAATAAATATTTTATGAAATATTACATCCTAAGGTTAAATCCAATGAAGAAAAAACGCTTAGGTGCAAAACCACATCACTGGGAAAATATTTTGTTCTGGTCAGTCAAATTTTAGAATATAAAATAGAGATCTTTTTATCTTACTGGGGAGAAAACGGGGCTGTAGAAAAGAATGCACACTTTCAAAGGTATATTTCACATGTTTTAGAATAACAAAGGTCACGTTGGGCACTTGGAGAAAGGAGAAAATCAATTTCTGTTAAAAATCTAGAAATGCCTGTATCTGATTAAAGTGCTTAATTTTTACTCACTTTTTTTACCCTGATTTCCCAAGTAGCTCAAAAAATAAACAAAAAATAAGAGCCTGATGTTGGGCTCTGTCTGTGGTGTTTTTTGTCTTTCCATGCTAACAGTCCATGGCATAAGCCACTTCCTTCCCAAGGGTGAGGAAGTACACTCCCGAGGTCAAAGTCTTGACCTGGGAAACCCAGCTCAGGTGCTTGTTCTGCCACAGACTTCCCGCGTGACCCCAGCGAAGTCACTTTGTCTCTGCTGCGCGCTGTTCCTGGTCTGTGAAATGGGGGCTGTAACACTACCTTATCTTGCAAGGAATTTTGAGGATGAATGCGTTAAGCGTGGGCTGCACTGTCATAATGGAGTACAGACACACAGTCAGAGCATGAGGAACTTCGTGTGGGACATGAAGCTGAGAAAAAAACCCTCCCTGGTCCCTCCCCCCGTAAGTGGGGAAATCTAGAGAAGAAACTCAGGCAAAACTGTGTGAGATTTAAAAGAGCCTCTGGACTTCAGGTGCCTAATCCAGTCATCAGTACAACACTCCTAATTAGAGGAAGAAGCAGAGAGGAGAGAAATTAATGCCTGATGAGGTGATGGTAGGGGTCTTGTGACAGCAGCTTACCTTGCAAGATTGCTGACCTGTTGGGGATCAAATGCCCTTTGAGATATAAACCTGAAAGAGAGTGCTACTTCTTTGTCAGTTTGTCCAAGCACTTAATTTTTATAACTTTGATTTCTCTCCTGCTGAAACTCAGCGTTTGTTCTGTAATCTTTTGGTCTAGTTCAGACGTCTCTGTAGTCTGCTTTCCACCCTTCCCACACTTATCAGATCAGACTAGGCAAGACGCTTTGTTCAGCTCCACAGGGCAAGAAATGCTGTCCTTTTTACCCCCGAACAGCACTTGCCAAGGGGCTGCATCTCTTGTCAAACAGCAGTTGTGCTTGTTAGACACCAGTGTCCTGTGAAGAAGGTAGAAAGAAGCACTGCACGTAAGATCACTTCGGCTTTTTTTAAAGGCACTATAATTGTGGTTATTTTTATGGCCTTCTGGTTAGCTAGCTAAATACACCACGAATATTTGCAGCACTTGCCCGTCTATTTCTATTATTGCGGCTAGACTGCCTTCTTCCACAAGATGGCAGAGGTGAGCCTGTGTGGCCTGCGTGGCTCGGTTTTCCAGACACGGGGCTGGAAGGCAACATGTAGAAAGTCAATTAAATGTTGTGGGCAGATTATTTGGAGGAAAAAACTGTTATACACATTTATTCCTTACTTCAAAATTGCACATATAGAGTAGACTTTTTCATCTTGATAAAATCCCCACACCTGCTGTAAAACACTGAAATTCAACTGACTTGGGCCATAAGGGAAGTAAAAAAAGCATGTGTTCTGTTATTTTCACTGTAATAATCAAGAAGAATTCTGTGATAATGGGAAGGTCTCTCTTTCGATCAAGAAATATCCTGGAGTGTGATGGACTCCAGCTCTACCTCAGGTATCCTGGGCCTCTATACATATACAGCTTTCAATGTCTTTGCCTCAATTTTTCTGTTGGTAAATAGCTACAGAATGGCAGAGGTCGGAAGAGACATTTGGACATCATCTAGTCCGACCCTCCAGCTCACAAGGGGCTTTGGATAGGCCCTCCTGTCCACTCTAGCTTTGAGCTCTCCAAGGCTGGAGATGCCATGGCTTCTCTGGGCGATCGTTTCTAGTGTCTGACAACCCTTAGAGTGAAAGCAGTTTTTTGAATGATGAGTGGAATTTCCTGTATTTCAGGTTGTTCTCACTGCTTCTCACCCTGTCAGTTGGTGTCCATTGAGAAAAGTCTGCATCTGTTGTCCTTATGCCTTTCTATCAGGTATTAACACACATCGATACAATCCCTCTCGAACCATCTCTTCTTGAGGCCAAAGAATCCCAGCTTGTTTGTCCTCTCCTCATGTCAGATGCTTCAATCCCTTAATCATCAAAATATTTAATTTCATCTTTTGTTCTATTTGTCTAAATTGTTCAGGAATTTCACCTGAATTTGGGTGATATCTGGTATACTTCTACGGAATATGGGTCTAGAATAAACAGTTGCATAAAGCAGACCATGGGAAATACTACGTGAGCCAGACACCTTATCACTCTGCTTACGTCCTCGTAGCATGCTGGCAGGCTGTAAGCTTTGCTGATGCTACCTTTGCTATGTTTTTTATTGCACTACTTAGACTGACATTGCATCATCTCGTACAGTGAGAGCTCAACACAAGCTTGTGATTACAGCGGTCAGCTTGATACGCTGCTGATTTGTGTCCCAAAGCAAGAAAACTGGCAGAATGAAATCAGACAAAGAGCAGAGGAGGAGATGCATCTACATGAACTGTTTAATCAGAAATGGATAAGCTACTTGAAAGAGGGAAAAATAAACGCAGTCTTCCTGCTGCTTTGCCTGGTGATTTTGGGTGGAAGATGCTGTACAAATACCCCTCCTGTGGGAGATCGTGTTTTAGAAGTACAGGAAATTGCCTGGATTAGAAAAAGAACATAAGAAATAGTGCTCTTCCAGGCCAGAAAAGGAAGAGAAATTTCCTTTCCTTTCTCTAGTTTATCTCATTGTCACCAACAAGAAAACTGTATTTCATCAGAGCGTGCCCTTGCTCCCACAGGTTTCCATCAAAATGATCAGTTATTGACAAAAAATATTTGCCCTTGTCTTCTTATGTGAATTGTAGCAAGTGATGCTGTAAATCCACTGCTTGATGCTATGCTATAACAATAAAGAAAAATCAAAGTTTCTGATCAATTCCTATATCTTTATATCCTAACATATCCCACTATTGTAGATATAAAAATCATACCCCAAAATCTCTAAGCTTTAATTGATGTGCAAGATGCTAGGTAACATATGTTATAATTAAACAACAGGAAAAAATTCAGGATAAGGAGAATCTGAGCATCTGTGGGATAAGTTTGGTGACTTCTTCATCCATTTGTAATTATAAAACATAAATCTGCAAGTGTGTACATGTGTCTGATCAGTTGATACTTGTATCACATACAGTCCTTCTCACTTCTTACCTCCCCTGTTTCTCTGCTAGACCCAGTCCTTTAAGAAGGCTGTTTGCCCTGGTTCTTTTGTATCTGTTTGTGCAGTCACTTACCCATGTACCCATGATTAATCCAGATGCCCAAATTGGCTACTTCATAAGAGTCTGAAACAACACTCAGAGAAACAAAACTAAAAAAAGAGGGAGTTTCTCATCAGTCTGGAGGTAGGGTGGAGGATGGAAGAAACAACTGCTAGGTGCAAAAATTAGTCAGATTATTCTTTCTGAATTTGTAAGAAACACATGAATCCCTAATCACAGGTGTGGATGCAGAAGGGTCTTTTTTCAACTCCTGCATGTCTGCCGTTCTAGTGATTCATAGCTTAAGCTGTTGCTACATTGTCTTGAATTCAGGGAAGGCTCCAGTATAAAATCTCTGGCACAGGAAGCTCAGCTTCCTCTCCAGATTTCCTTCCTCCACCTCCTTCTACACAGAATAGCAGTGAATAGGTTTAAGCCTTGCCTGAGCTAAGTGAAAACTCTTATGACTGTAGAGCAGTTTGTGTTTACACCCAGTACCTTCAGCTGAAGTGTTAAAGACAGGCAGCGCAGAAGAGAGTGGTCCTAATCACAATGCTTAATCCCCCAAATATCATAAACTATGGAGTTTCATTTTCATAGAATCACAGAATGGTAAGGGTTGGAAGGGGCCTGCGTTTTGTAGCTGCACACTAAGCTGCACCTAGTCCCTAAAGCAAATATGATCAAAATGGGTGATAACGATAACTCTAATTGACATTCAATCCTATTTCCATAGTGAATTAGGCAAAACTCTTATTGATGACAGTAGGGAATTTAGCTGTAATGTAAATCTGTCAGATTGCAGAGTAAGCAAAATGATGGAAAACCAGGCCTGGATCAAGTCAACACTGAAGCTATCACTAATTTTAATAGGCTAATTTCACTTCCTAGACTTTTATCTAAGCTTTAGTGTCCCTTAAAAACAACTTGCTATTCTCCAGGCTGAGGGCCAGTCAGTCCAGTAGTCCAGTTTGAGCCTCAAACTGAAATAGGTAGAAAAAAATGCAAGATACATTATAGCTAAGCTCTGGAAGTGCATGATGTATACGATGATGTGACACAATGTTAAAGTCCTCTGAGCTAGCTCTGCAGAAACTGGCACTACTTTGCGGTATCTATGTACACGTGCAAAGATTCTTGCTAGGATCATAGAAGCAATATAGCCCTGATAGTGAAGCACTATATACCAGGGCTAAACTGAAGTATGGCAATACACTAATGTAGCTTATGCTGTTTTCTGTTCTGGAATTTGCCCTTTGAGCCGTCTCTGGGATGTGTGGCTATGCTACTCCTGCTTCAATGTACTGTGTATATGTTCCCTACAAGAATGCTCTCTTGGTATAACAAAACCAGCATGCTGTATTTGCAGAGCGTATATGACTAAACCTTACCAAGCATAGTTTATTCCATCACCTACCTATCTCCAGAACAGAACATGCTATACTGGGGAAAAGAACAGCGGCAGCACCTGCCTCGGTACCTTTCACCAGCACAGCTAGAATAGACATTGGTGCAGCTGCAATACGAACAGGGGGAGAGAGGCCTGAACAGCTAATTGCTCCTCGAGTGATGCAGGATGCAGGCTGTTCTGGGTAGTTACACCAGGAAGAGGACAGGCAGAGAGCTATGGCACTATTAGCCCCCCTGGATTGAATCTTTCTGTTCTTAAGAAACAGAAAGATTCCCACCCCCTCACTTCTCCGACTGCCCTACGTATGCTGACAGAAGTACACAGATCTGGCTTTAGCTGTAGCACAGGTTCAGCAAGTGCAGTAATGAAAATAAACTAATGCAGTCCATACAGATAGAGCACAACACTGCCCTTGAATTGTATTCAACAGCTTTCTTACGAGAAGTGTTATTAACATGCAGCCTACCACAAGGCTGGCAGAAAGTCCAAATCTGAAAGCATAAAAAGGGGAGTCACCTCACTGACAAATACAACCCCTTGCTTTGGGACGCAGCAAGTGTTTAAAATCCATACCATGCCACCCACTTATTCATACAAGAGAAAATAATAAGAAAAAAAAAAATCATTGAATTTGTCACACTCGGATGCTCAAAGCAATAGAGATTAATAAATAATAAATATCAGTACCATCAATAACAAATCCCAAAGGGTGATGCTGTATCTAGATGCACATCTGCTGACTAGTGTGTATTAGTAAACCACACAGTGCTTTTAGCTTCAACTCCAACATTAATTTTGGCAGTGGAAAGAGGTTTTATTAAAAGTACTGAAAATGTCGTTCATCTGTATTTGTAATACATTTGTTATGAGGATCTAAACCCCAATATAGAATGATAGGGAGATGCAAAAATGGAAATTATCTAATCTGATCATAAAAATAAATGAAATTCAAAACAGAAACTTGCCTTTAAAATGTGAGAAGTACATTCACTTCTTATATTTCTAATACTATAGGGTGTTACTGATAGGAATTGTTTTTCAAGGTTTTTTTTTCCTCTAAGGTGTTCTTTTCAAAATCTCTTGCAAGCTAAATTATCTGTAGGTACATTATGACAGTAGCCCATAATCCATAGGAATTAAACATTAAATAAAAGGTAGGAACATGGAGAAATTGAAACCATTTTATTACTTTTTTTGAAGTACTAAATCCAAAGGAAACAAACTTGTTCTTTAAAGTACTATCCAGTAGTCTAAGCTGTTCAAAATACTGCAGTAAGGTCACTTATTTCAAATTGTCACAGTATTTTTTTTAAATTTTTTAAATTAAGTGCTGAATAGCATATTGATATGTCAGTCTTTCATAATGCTGAATCTTTCCTAGGATGTTCTAAAGCTTTCAGGAGTCACTGAAGTTAGTGGGGAATTTTACTGTCTTGCAGGCTAGGATCCATAACCTCAAAATGGAATGCATCAACAACTCTCTAGATTGTTCTGCTGTTATATTACCAATGCAAATCCCTACTAGTGTGGTAGAAGTCACAAAAGATACAATGGTCTTTATGTTTTATTGGATTAGCATAATACACATCAGTAATGTAACAGCAAAATTCAGCCTGAACACACAGAGGCAATATTATAGCCCTGTTGCTGAGCTTTGGTAGGGAAGAAATTTGTCAGCATGTTGCTCATAGTATAATATAAAACCTGGTTTCCAGCTGTTACAGTTCTCAAGTAAGAACGTCTTTAATCAAGCATCAAAACTCAACACACAATAATCACCTACGAATAGAATTTATTATCAGTTCTGAAACTACTTTCTATAGTTAAAGAAAAGTTAAAGGGTTGTGGAGAATTTTTTTTTTTAATGAGTTTTCCTCCTAGTTTTGTGTTTGTTTATTGAGACCTGTTACCATTGGGGAAAGTGGGCCATTTATGTTACTTTGACTATCTATTTTTTGAATGTGTTCCTTGACCCTTTAGAACTTCTTAGTCCAAATCTGTTTGTGTTTTAAGGTTTATCAAAATATTTCCCATCAAAATTATTTCTTCAATAAATATTTTGGCTTAACTAGACAAAAATATACATGTAGAGGGGCATTTTTTTTTTTTCCATTACGTGTAATTGTATAAAAACTCAGTTTTGCTTGCTGTTTATTTACTAAAACAGTAATTCTTCCCAAGAGGGAAACTTCCTACTGGCTCAAACACACACAGATATTTCCACATGCAAATCTCACATAACATAGGAGAAGGATTGTAACTTTTCTCATCCCAGTTCCCTGCCAATGAATTTTGAATCCTATTTCCAGAGCTGAGAAACAGATTTCCGTAGCAGCAGCAAGTTACAATTTCTTCATCTCTTCCAATCCAAGAATTTCGAAGTACTTTGAAAGCGTTACTGGATTAAGTTTTGCAATACCATTGTGCGTTACTATGTTCATTCCCCATTGGCACATATAAAGCAAAGGAGCTAAATAATTAATTCAAAATCAGCCTCCACAGCCAAGCCAAGAATAAAACTCAAAATATTATAGAGTCCCACTCTGGAATTTCAAGCTCGTCTTCTTGAAGCAGCCATAACCCATTTGTTTTGTGTTATATGGGGGAACTATCATCAAGACTGTTCTGCAGGTAAGATAAACTGTAAATTGATTTTTCTTTAAATGAGACAACCGACTAAGATAGCGAACTATGTATTGACACCCCTGGAGGCAGTCAAAGAGTTATGAAGATAATGGAAGCACAGATGAGAAGAAGTTAATTTCCTTTAAAGCAAATGACAACATTCATAAACAATAGTTAGCACCAAGGAGATGCTAAGATACAATATTTGAAATACACAATATGGAAAGGTCTGTGTTGTAGGTAAAACCACTACTGCCCACGTCTTATTTCCAGCATTGTCAGTGGGAGTTATTTCCTTAATACAGGCCAACACCTGGAAACCAAAAGTACATTTTATGGATTTCAACACATGTATCAAGCCAATTTGTGAATATTAGGGAAAACGTGGAAGAAAATGATAAAGTTATGTTACTGCTTTATAAATTTTTAAATAAATTTATAAGAAACTATGCATGTTCCTTTTTATCCACTGCTGAGTAATTGAAGTTGCCCAGCTCATGGGGAGTAAGGCTGGAGTGTATGCTCATGTGTCTGGTCATGACAGTATTTACTCCTGGGGTTTTTTTGTGGGTGTGTTTTTTTTTATAACCAGCTTAAGCATTCAAGCATGCACGGTGAAATTCTAGCTGTGAAGACGGGGGCAAAACTCCTGTATATCATGTGTTTGTGTAGCTTAAAATCTACTCTGAACTCTTGGAATAGTATTGCTTGGCCTCTGAAAATGAGACTCTGCTAACTAGGCAACTGTCTCTGTCAGTTCCCTTGGGTAGTGGCTTGAGAGAGGTTTCACTTTATGTATGTTTTGTTTTGTTGCTTGGAAACCTGAATTTTATAAGCACTTTTTTTTTCTAACAGGTGCTCACAAGAAAGAGTTTTGCAGAACTGGGAACTTTGCTGAGAAGTGGTTTGAGATTTGGGATGTTTACTGTAACAGAATCCCAGAGGTCACAAGAAAAGTCTCTTTTTGTAAATTAGAGCTCACTCCACCCTCTTTTTCAAAGGACATGAATTTTTAGAGATAGAAGAAGTGTAGGCCTTTGCTCCAAGTTCTTTCATTCTTGGCAGCAACTGAACAGCAAGGTAGATAGGGGTCCTGAATGCTCGTGCTTTGATTCTGTTAGCTTGGTTATTTGCAACTCAATTCTGTAAAGAAACTCCCTTCCTTCTGCTCCTCCCTTGATCATCATGAATATCTCATACTAATTCCTTCTGCTCCGATGAGTAAGGAAATGCAATATGCAGGTCTTTCTCGGAATCACTGTATCATTTAGCCTGCTCAGATTGTGATTTAATGTATCATTAGAACCAATGTTCTCTTCTAGGTTTTCCGTGCAGTGCTTTCCTGTCCACGACCGGCACAGCAGGCAGTACATATAACTAGACTCACACACCATGGGACCTGATGACTGCTGATTGTTATTGCTTCTCCCACAACTTCATGTCCAGCCATGTCATTTAATGACTTTGTATCTTCAGTCCCTAAAGCTCCTAGGGCCACTTAAACAGCCGCCTATATTGTCATGTGGTCTATGAATAACCCCTATGTCCCTTGTATAATATTCACACAGATTTTTCTGGAGCTGCTTCTGAAATAAGATCAGCATGTGTTTTCTGTTCTTTGAGCTCTCTTTCACTGCAAGAACAGAGTACTTGGGCTGAATTCAGTTGCCAGTTTTGCTTGATACGGATGATGGAAGTCTACCCATTTTCAGACTACCTTTCATCACTGTATTTTGCTCAGTTCCAGTACACTTTCCCAAACAAATGCTTACTTTTGAAGTACAGGATGTAACCACTATTGATTCTAGTAATTTTATTACCTGTTGCAATTAAATTAATGACTACTGAAGGTTCTAAGCATGCCTTATCCCTTTCCTGTATCACAAATAGGTTTTGTTTGACTAAACACAGATGCTCTAGTGACAGTGGTACAAATTCCCCTACTCCGAATATATTTGCTTTACGAATGCCGTTTTTGTTTTCTGGAATCTGCAGCAGCACTGAAGCTTTCCTGCAACTGCAGCAATGAAATAAGGTAAGGATCTTTGAAAGAACAGTGCTCTCATCAGTAATTCCAATGTTTGGTAGCTGCTTCACTAGGACAAACACCTGTGCCTGCTTTCTGAAATTGCTATGTCAAGGATGGAAGAATGTTCTATAGGAATCTGTCACATAGCAAGGTAAGCAAATTCTTTCTTGTATTTGGAGGTGTTTCTTGCAGGCAAACCTCACTATAAGTCTGATGCGTCTGACGTCATGGAAAGTTTAGTAGCTAGGCTGAATTCTCTGTGTGGATTCTAAATTCTCAGCATCTCCAGGGTACTAGTTGTTTTTCTGTTAGTTGCTCAATAAGATGATGATCCCCTTGAGGAAAATCCATTTAAATGGAGAAATATTAGGCTTTAAACTTTTACTCAAACTGCTTAATCAACATTCATGCAACTGAAATCTTACTTAAAAGATTACTTGCTTAAAGGAAGACCTATAGGTGTGCCGTTGGTTGTGTGCACGCATCTGTGTATTTATATGTATGTGTATGTATACACCCTGTAGAATCTGATCTCCAAGTTTATTATAGCAATGCCCTTTGTTGCTATTACAGCTGCAGGATAAGTGTCCACACAGGAAAACGTACTTCCATTTACTTGCTTCTAAATATCTGTACTCTTACTCCTTCAGTTCCACCTCTGCTGTGAACAACGTATGCTTAGTACAGGATATGAGATTTTGAAAAAGATTTTCATGCTCCATTATATACTCTCCTCTGTTTCTAGCAATGTTTGCTGTGATTCAAGCCACTACAAAGCCAGCTATGTTTGTTCCATGCCACTAAGGGATTTCATTATGTTGAAAAAATATCTTTTGGCCCAGGTAGGGCAGCCTCTTTGCTCGAAGCATCAAAGGATTTTTAAAAGCCAAGCTATGGCTTGCCAAGTTTAAATGTACAACAAAAAATGTAAATGAGTAACATAGACTTGAATATGAAGGAAAAAACAGAGCAAGACCTTGTACAATCCCTAACACATGAAAAAATGCTCTGATACAATTCTGATTGTTGGGAAAAAAACCACCAAAAACCTGTTCTTATGGTAGTCTCAAAATGGGCTTGTATGAATAGAAGAAAAAAAGAGAAGGTGGTTAGTAAGTGTACAAACAGGTTTGGACCAACCTTGAGACACCCGTACATGTTTCAAGGTTGGAAGACAGATACACGGAAAAATTCAGAGCAGAGCTTACTCCCGACAGAGAAGCTGAGTTGTTTTGTTGAACGAGTATACATGTAGATTTCAAAATTACATATTTGTATGGCACTGCAAGATTGTATCACAGCATAAGATTATGGCATGGTCTGGCAGGAATACTAGAGCCAGGTTCAAGCAACCCTAACATTTCATCTCACTTCTTCCCATAATCTGCTGGGTGGTAGTGGCTAAATAATTTCACATCATTATGGATCAGTTTCATATGTCTAAGATAAGAGTAGTGATGTGTTTTGGCTTTGGAAAAACGCTTTAAGGTATGCTGAATGTAACAATCATACACAGGAACCAGGCAATACATTTTTATGATTGTTGAAGTCAGAGATGCTTATAGCATTGATTTTTAAATGGGTCACAAGGCAATAGGAACAAGGTTTTGCCCTGGAAATAAAACTACCTCAGCCAGAATTTATGAGAAAACAAGACTACATACACTCCCCTTTAGGACATATGCAGACCAGCATATACTGTCCACACATAGCTGCTTCTGCCTCTGCCAAGAATAAGATCTACAGAGACAGTCATGTGAGAGATCTGCTTATTACATTCACAGTAACATACGTGTCCATTGATGCAGTAGAATGAAATCTATAGGAAAGCTGTAGGTCTTCACAACTCTGTTCTACTTCTCTTACAGACAATGGATTTTTTTTCAATGGATTTTGAAGCGACTTGCAAAGTCTCTCAACAATTCTGAATTAACTGCTCTTGAATCCATTTTACAAATAAATCATTTTAATCCACACCGTAAGTAGGAAGTTCAGTATCATCTTCCAAGACTCTTAGCAAACTCAGGTGTATGGATTTTCCTGCCTTTTTGTCCAAAATTACATGAAGAATCTAAAAACTAGTTCCCCCACCTTAAAATCTTGTCAGTCATATTCTCTTCAGACTAAAACAGTTTTTCTAATTTTATGCATTGTTCTCAGAATTCGTTTAAAATAACTCTTTTGTTCCATAGAAATTGGCAAACTGAAAGAAACTGTGAGCGTGCAGAATGTAACTAAGGAGATGAGTTACTCCCACTTTTTCCTCCTCCTGGCCTCAGTGACTATTTCTGTTCAGTATGCTTTTATTTATTTATTTTCTTTAACGAAGAGTCTTGATACTCTGCTACCTGGGTCCTTCCTTGAAAAGCAGCAGCCGTGATTTTAATTCAATTGTTAAAGAACTGGCAAATAACAGCAGGTTAGAACAGTTCTGAACCCACTTAATAATAATAATAAAAGAGTTCCTGATCCTCTGAACAGATGTAGCTGAAATTGAAACACTGTATAAGCTTCACTCAATTTTGGTGGAAAGACAGGAGAAACAAGGGTTCTGCATTACTTTTGGGACTAAATGGAGCGAGAACTTCAAACAAGATCAAAATCACATTAATGTCTCTCTGAAGCTCTGCAGTTTTAATAGGATGCATGCTATAGAAATCCAAGGACAAAGTCAGACAAAATATTCTGGAATGGGAAATAGTGCTGGTGTGACTCTGGAATATGACGTGGTCCTCTGAGTTATTATTTTGGATAAATCCATTAGAAACACTCACTTGGGAAGTCACAAATAGAGAAGTAGGCCAAACATAATTATTTATTACTTCTGTAGTATTTTTGTATCATCTGAGCAGCTATGCAATTTTGAGAAGTACTGATTTTCACCCTTTCTTTAGAAAGCATAATTTATGGCTGTTTGATGGGTGTAAAGTCAGAGTCCAGGAACACCTTGAATTATCATAAGAATCATGCAGTATATTTACTCAGATAACAATATGTAAATTTTGATTATAACAATGCTATTTGTATGCAAAAATGAATTGCTTTCTAAGAAAATACAAAAATACTGACAAAACATTCAATAAAACACAAACACAGTATATTTCTGAACAATGTGCAATGGCAATTTCACTTGCAAATAAAACCTGTACTCACTAACACATTAGGGACCAAGTCACATCCTTGCTGCTCTTGTTGAACAAGAACACCTTCTCTCCAGACTATGCAGTATCTGTTGTCTGTCTTTTTGCTTTTGAACAAGACTTCTCACACCTGCAGCCTAAGAAAAGCAGCAGTTACCTTTTTAACTGTTATGCTGATAAAGGTCTGATACGGATGCTTCCAAAAGTACTGCAGTATGCATTATGACATCTTTCATTGAGTAAATATTGCCATTTCTAAACAATCCAATAAGGCTCTGAGAAGCAAATCACCTTATAAGTGGATTAGCAAAGGAAAAAACCCCAAAGCAACTAATTTTAGGGTGAAGTTTCCACAGCTTTCAAAGGATATCATGTAGCATGGTTACTTGTCATATGAGCTACTGGACTCAAAAATTCAG
>Ga0181612_133493_pt1 | contig 24649 bp, 15 predicted proteins | sample HoacroProtozoa21_FD_119630 | JGI IMG/M metagenome (GOLD analysis project Ga0181612, IMG submission 119630) | Hoatzin crop microbial communities from Cojedes, Venezuel. Combined Assembly of Gp0051906, Gp0051904, Gp0051908
GTGGCAGGGGGGTTGGAACTAGGGGATCTTTAAGGTCCCTTCCAACCCAAACCATTCTGTGATATCCCTCCTCAGTGCTGGGACATCTGACAGCTCAGCCGAGTCTCTAGCCGTTAGGGCAGGAGGCCGTCTAGGCGCGCCGGCTGTGTGCTGCCTCAGCTGCATTTGTTCTCCTGGTGAGTCCTGCCTGGGTCACCCATACGCAGTGCTCCTTCCAGCGATGGCCGGGCTCAGGTGGGTAAGCTGCCGAGGGTCTCATTTCGTTTGCAGCTGATGTACATGGAGAGTGAGGTGCTTTCTCGTTGGTTCTTTTGCTTGAACTCTGCTTGACTTCGGACCCATGCTATCTCTAATGTGGATTTTATTTTCTAAATAACGTGTTCCGGTTCAGTCAAAAGTCGTGGCTGTCATGCAGGGATCTTGTAATGAAATTCTTTGGCCTTTTGCAAATATTAGACTGGATTATATAATAGTTGTTCTAGTTTCTTAATCTATGAATCTGTACATATATACACTATTGTGCTTCTTAAGAAGGCAGTGGAAGCTGCTGTTCTGCTGTTATATCTTCAATTTGTAATTGCATCTTGCACTTAATCATTACTGACTTAATACTAATGACAACCACAGTATATTTGATTGAAGATAAAACCCAGAAAAAGCAACTGAGAATAAGGTAATTTGGAACACTTGCAAACAGATTTTTTTTAAGTTGTTATTCTTGTTAGGTTAGTTTGCCCTATTTTTAGTTTACATCCACCTCCCTGAGTCAGCAGAACTGTGGGAGAACAGGCTAGATTTTCTTTTGATACGTGCGTTAATATTGGAACTGTTTGTGAAAATTTTACCTGGAGGCCCCTACAGTAACATTCAGTTACAACTTAATTGCTGACAAATTTACCTGTTTGGGTCAAGGTGACTAAAGGCAATACATGAGACAACATGATTTTCATTTTTCACAATGTTCACTCCCTGAGCCTCTAAGAGAAGACCTTGGTAGTCCTTCACGTGGTCTTTCCCCTTGCAAAGGCTATTCATACTTGAGAAACTCAGCATGTATTTTTAGTTCCTTCTGAAGAGTTTTGATAGTGTTTTTCTCAAGATGTTCCTTAAAACTGATGTCAGTGTTTCCTGCTCTGTAATTATTGTTTGCCAACATCAGGAGCAGGTTCCCAAAATAATCTTTCCGCGTATGAGTAGATCTTGCCCACGTGATTTGTTCCAGTGAAATCAGTTATCTGTTTTAAATACTGCCTCTGAGATAAAAGGAGATTAACAGCATCAGACCTCCCACAGAATTTGCCTGCCAGCTTAATTGTTTCATAAGCACAGGCCCAGCCTCCTCTACCAAGTTTTGCCTGTGTAGCTGTACTGGTTCAAGATCTGAAATTTTCTTAGACCTTTGTTGATGGCAAAATCTTAGATGACAACACAACTGTTGTCTCTACCAAGAGAAACAAGGTTTTTATTTATCTCACGTGGTGAGGGGGGCAGTGTAGCTGTGCTGATCAAAAAAGAAGAAAAAAAGAGTAGCTCCTGCCATTAGCACATGTTGCATGCTATTACCCTGCAGGCAGAGTTATAATGGCAGATGCACTGAGGCATGGAGGAGTCTATATTTGCCCATTTAAAAAATATCTCTGTCTTCCTTGCTGCTATGTGGAAAAAAACCCAAACCACCAGCCGTACAGAAAACAAGCAAACAGCAACACAACTAATTATTTCCTATTACAGGCTGTAAACAAAAGGGAGGGTGTGGAGGGGCTGTGGTTATGACCCGTTATTTCAGTGTTAGGACTCCCGTTCCTCTACAAATCAACGACCACTTTGGAAACATAAGCTATGTGTTTATCTGCTGACTAGCAGCTAAGTTAAATGGCTACAGTAGCCTGAGAGACTATGAAGAGGGATAATTAAAAGGCAGCATCAAGATACACCTGAAAAGAAGCTGCATCTACCTGTCATGTAGGGTTTCTTTCATAAAGTATCCCGGCCACGGAACCAACTCAGGGCTGCCTGCCACACTGTACTCTCCTCTCTGCGCTGCTGTCTCATTCAATACAGTCGAGGGTTACAAAGATGTTACTGGGTGCAAATGGAGCTGTGAGGCATTTGCGAGGAAGCCCCCCTTTTACTTACCTTCCGTCTTTCGATGTCCTGAAGTTTATTGAGCATCATTCAGTTCTTTTGCAAACTTGTGAGAATGCAAGTGAGACACCGTTTAAACGTGAAACAGAATGAATGGCTTCTGATGTGCTAGGGTTATTGGATGTGATGTTTTCGCATGTGCTCATTTTTAGGAAGTGAGTTTAATTATAATTGAATGTGTTGTCATTCCCAGGAAACAGGACTTGCATTGCAAGAGGTTTTTAACAACTTCTGAAATAAATATCACTAACGAGATCTAATATTACAATGACTTCTCCATTTATGACATGTAATAGGCTTTCTCGAGACACCACATATTAATGTTACACTAACAACGTGGCATTTGGACTGCTTAAATGAAAGTAAGGTCTCCCTGCTGACACCAGGTGTAAGATGCTTATTGTCATCAAAGATAACTGCAAAGTGTGGGCATCATGTAACTAAATTTCTGTTCCTATCTATTAAAACTCTATAAACTGGAAGAGTTATCAGTTTGAACGCTGTATAAACCACCTTGCAGTTAACAGGGAAGGGCAACAAAAATAATCAAAGTTGTGGACCAGCTTCCATACAAACAACAAATAAATGAGGTAAAGCGCTTCAGCCTGGAAAACGTGACTGAGGGGAGAAAATAGAGAGGCAGGGAATAGGTGACCACGGATGAATTTGCTGAAGCGTCCAGTACAAGAATGTGAAATAATACAAGGAGGATACAGGTGCTGAACAAATGAAATGAGATAATTCATCACCGAACTCACACTTAGGCTGTAGAGCACCCTGCTACAGGATGACGCCGATCTCAGAAGCTTACCTTGGTCCCAGATACGAGGCTAATTTGACTTGCTTGACTAATCACAAAATGTAAATGCCTAGAAAATAATGAAGGCATAGATGAAGGGAAAAATCTGTCAAAGACAGAAGTACATTTGCACAAAGTCTTTGTCTAACTATCTGATTATTGGCAAAACTAGCGAATGTCTAAAAGTACTTTAATGGATTAACCAAAATGACAAAGCTACTATATAAATTACTTGCTCTCTTCTCCCAGTTCTAGTTATTACTGACAAGAAACTGGAAAGAATACAAGTAATTATATACAAACTGAAAGAGGTTTGATAAAATGTTTCTGGGTTTTAATAATTTCTTGAAATATTTTATCTTATGCTATAATAAACAAACCAAATGGTTTTACCTTACTTTATTCATCAGATGTTTTTGTTAAGCTCAGCAACATTTTTTTATAGGCCAGTTAAAATGAAGTTATATTGAATTGGGAAGCTATTGCTGTATTTCTCTTGATCTGTCACCACATGGTATTTATGCATTTCTCTGTGTGGCTTTGATAGAATATTGCTGATTTTAATCTATCATATTTAATGTATTTTCGTATCCAATGACTGAGAGGTCACAGAGTAACGGGAATATTGACAAGTCTCGTTCTAAGCCCTTGGCTGTAAAGTAAGCTTCAACAGTGAGCGTTTTCAGAAGCTGGGCTGATGGGAGGCGAATAGAGGTGGTTCTCCATTGAGCAGAGACTGAAAGAAAAGTCTTGGTGTTGCCAAGGCGTTTACATGGATAAAAAGCACCACTGTGTTTGCCTAGGGGGAAAAAAAAATATCTTGCTGCAAACCAGGCCTATTTTCTTCAAATAATCTCCAAGGAAACAGCCTCTGCCAAGCTAGGATCTGATTACCAGTTACAGGCCGCAGACCATAGCCATTATTGTTTTAACATTTCTGCCTTCCTCTTTATCCCAGCGGGAACCAGGCTGTAAGGGGTGCCGTGTAACTTGACCTTGCTCAAAGATAAAAAGACAGGTTAGCACACAGCGATCGCAAAGCCAGAAGCAAAAAGACAGTATTTAGAAAATAAAGGAAGGAGCTGGCATGGTATGATTATGTGTAATGTTCTGTGCTGTGCGGCGTGGGTGGCCCAATAAACAGTACCCATCCACAAAACCCAGACAGAAGCTTGGACTTGGTCATAGTTTCTCCATTTTTAACCTTGTCTATGCAGAGAAGCTGTGATTTTCATCACTGAAGTATTAATGTTACCTCAGATGATTTCCTGCAACATTGGAGATTAAGGAAAAAGGGAAAGAAAAATGCAAGGAGAAAAAAAAAAGAAATCTGCATAAAATTTTAGTGCTTCTGTTAAATAAAATGAATAGTAAATTGGCAGAAAGAGTTGGATATGAACCTTAGAGCTCACTTTAAGTCTTCGCTGCTGTTTTACTACTGTCCTCTGAGCTTTCCGTGCAACAAGCCAGTGAGCCCAGAGGTCAGCAGCAAGTAGGCATGACGTGTCTTGAAGTGTCTTGGGGATGCTGAAGGAAATAAATGCTCAGTAATTATGCATCCAGCATCCAAAGGCTGAAAAAAAGGTGTGAAAGGGAAGAGAGATTCTGCTGCAATCAGCCATAGGTGCTCAAACTGATACGACAACTGTGCATCGCACAAATGGGCACTGTCAAAACCAAATGAAGCCACAGCTTCAAGGCCGTGAGGTCCCAGATAAATCATGGTGGAGGCAAAGTAAGTGATGTATTTCAGCTTGTCTCAACCACCACCTCGTCTCATTAAAACAAAGCGACCCAAAACACAACTAAGGGTAGGTTGCTGTTTCTATGATTTCGTAAAGATTTCAAGTTAAGGGCAGTAGAATTGTGTTTTTTCACATCAGACCATACGGCAGATAATAAATACCTGAGATTCTGATCACTGATAACTTCCTACATAGGCATGGGCAGAAAATTAAATTTCTGTAATCAGGTTCCCTGACAGATAATGCCACGTCATTCTTCACACATCCTCACTCTCTCTCTCTTACCATTAGGTTATAAGCACTTCAAAGCAAGTACCCGCGCGGTGCTCTGATCACAGTTAGAGCGTTTTAGTACTATTACAGTATGCGTCAGACCAGAGAAAGGAGTTGCAGCTCAGTTAGCTCTAGGTAGGTGGGACTTCTGGTTGCAGTCTTGGCTTTGTTTTAATGGCTCCTTGGAAATTATACAAGGTTCTGAGCAAAAACACAACAACCAACCTGTAGTCCCAGTCATCTGTACTGATGTCTTGTCAGTGGGAGGAACCAGTGCTTCTGAGAACATGGCCTGTTTGCAGCTTTCTACATCCCAGTTAGTTTTTCCAGCTGTTATTTACACATAGCAGAATACGTTCTGCATCTTAGGCCTTTGGACTTACTGGGACCAAACCAAGGGTTAAGGTGCATGGGCCAGCAAACTCGACTTTGACTTCAGCAAGTGGAAAAATTACCTACCTGCACCAACTTCAGAAATGCTTGAGCTTCTCAACAGAGACAAAGAATTAAGTTGCATGATGTGTTTGGAAAGCTTTATTTTCCTCATCATTTTACCTTGTGTGAATTGCCTGTGCTCAGGGGTGACCAAAAAGCAAAAATCCCCGGGGAACAAACCAGTGTTAAGCCTGGCTACAGCATCCTGCCACAGTTAAATGGTCTTTTTTAACTACTTCATGGAAGAAACAAATTTACTTTCTTTGTGTTTTTGTTCCCCTTCCAGACTCTGACGGCACCTGCTCCATTTGCAGACGAAACAAGCTGTCAGTGCCGAGCCCCGCATGAGAAGCTCACCATTGCACAAGCCCGCCTGGGAACACCAGGTATGTGTAGAGAACGACATCAGCAGGACCATGGGTGCTCCCAAAACACAGGCTCTCCCTCACAAGCGTCTGCTCATACTCACTTGCACCTTCCGCTTAGAAGCAGAAAGGCCAGCCTGATGTCTGGTGCTATCAGCTAACAGGGAAGAAACGAGTGACTAGAGGACCATTATCTTCTGCTAGAGAAAAATCAAGAGAAAAGGTTTCAGCTTAGAGTGTGTGAGTTTTCATGGATGTCTGCATGTTGGTCGGAAGGAAGGCTTGCTAGCCCACTCCAGACGGCCTGAAAAGTTTTGTTGTGTAGTGGCTGCCTCCTGGGTTCTCTTCCTGTGCTGCCTCTGCATGCTGGGAAACCTCTTCTTTCACCGATACCCTCGCTGATCACATCAGACCTTCAGTGGCCTTAAAGGCCATTTGCCCTTTGAAAAGGAACCGTGCCCAATTTTGGAACTCTATCTGGACAGTTTTTCTGGACCTACCTTTGTGACTGGGTTGGGGAAGCAGAATGATTTCACATAAAGTCCCAAATACATACTTCAGCCCCCCTAAATTCCATGAGATTCTTTAAAAAAAAAAGCCTTTGTATACTTATTTTACATATTTAAAATAAGCTTTTAAAGTACATACATTTAATAGAGGCAAGCCCCAGCTTTCCACTCAGCTCTTCAAGGACCAATGTTGTCCCCATATTTCCATGGACCCCTGGATGTCCTGATAGCAGAGGTATTTCTCTGTAGCACTGAAGCAAGTCCATGGAGGTTGGAGCTCTGTTGCTCTCATCCCTGCTGTCCTTTTGCTTGGAGGTGACTTCCCTGTGGCACAGCTGCCAGGTGTGTCATTTGGTAACCACATGTCCTTTTCCTATCTGAAGGCTGCTGCTGAAGATGTCATACAGGCAGCAAGAGTTACAAGGGTGATAGCAGGAGGATGGTGAGAAAAAGAAATGATAAGCTTATCAGAGAGAAAAGCTTGGGGGAAGGATGGAAAAATGGAAGTGAAAGTTTTATGTGGAAGAGGTAGGCAATACATTTTTACAGTGGTAAGCTGTGGAAAAAAGAAAGTCACAGACAGGAGGGAAGGAAAAAGGAGATGATAGGAAAAAATAAGGAAAAAATTTTAAAAATCCAGAAGGCAGAACTGACTAGAAGGCAGAGAGAAAAGAACAAGACATATGGTGGAACTCCAAATGAGGAAGGAAGATGACATTTTTGCTAAATTAGAATACGGGGATGATGGATGGTAATAAATAGGCTAAGTCTGAGAGAAAACTGCAGAGAGTATAGAGAAGAACAAGTAATGAGCAGGATAAAACACTGCGAGCTCACCCACAGTGTGTTTTGAACATCAGAACTGGGGTAAATCTCCGCAATCATCTGATCTGGGAACAAAAACCTGTCCAGTAGAATTAAGCGCAACTTGTGTTGGGTCTGAAAAATCACTGTTGTGTTTCTTTCTCCACAGTTGACAGACCTGTCAGAGTGTATGCAGATGGGATATTTGACCTCTTCCACTCTGGCCATGCTAGAGCTCTTATGCAAGCCAAAACTCTCTTCCCAAATAGCTACTTACTAGTAGGAGGTAAGATCAGAGTTATTTATTGCACTGGATTTTTGCTTCTGTGCTTCAGTATCAGAAAGTTATTGCAATGCTCGCACCCCCAGCTGTTTATACACTATGACTTTGAATGCTGCCTTCGCTCTGGGGGCTTTCTATAGGCGATTTGCCTTGAAATTACGTCTTACAATTGCATCAATTAAAGTAAAAGTCAAATTCTGCCCTCAGCAGCACAGGCACAATTCCCATTCTAGTTAAAGCAGGTGCCTGCATGACTCTGAGCTTAGAATAGCTCCGTATGAATAATTTACCTTTTTCAGTTATTCACTCGAAATTGTTCAAAGATGGGGATGAGTGAATGAGATCAACCGCTCATTTATTTCTGGCTCCCCAGTCCCTCCACCAGCCAGGCACAGCCCGCATCCCCTGGCTGCCAGATCAGTACTGTGTGCAGACCCAGCCTTCAACATCAGCAGAAAAGCTAAATCCAGCCCGTTATCATTGGAGACCCAAATGTAGGTCATGTGAGCTGAAAGCTAAGTTCAAATCAAGTGTCCCCGGGCAGGTTACTTTCTTATCATTTTTTTAGCCATGAATATCTTCTTTTTTCACCGTGTGGCTGGCTGGCAGCTGTTCAGCAGTTGGTGTGTGCCTGAGGAGTCACTGGGGGGTGGCTGTGTCCTGCCTGGCTGGCTGTGCAAGCCCAGCTCTCGTGAGCCTCGTAAACACGCATTTCGGTTCCAGTCTCCCTGCACCTTTGGGCTTGAGATGCGCCTCGTGTAAACATTTCACAGCAACCTTCAGCTCTCAGATGCTTACAGCAGTGATGATAAAGTGAGTGTGAATGAAACTTTCAGATGCTTTGTAAGATGCATTATTTTGAATCTTTGTCCCAAATCAGTAGAAAAGAGGGAAAAAAAGACCCAACATAGAGGAAAAGCAAAATCACTTTATAAACACACTTTTTGGTTTTGCTTTGAAGTTTATGAATTGTGGCAATTCTCATGGAGCTTCCTGGGAGGGAAAGAAGACACCCCGTTGTTATGAAGGAAACATTTAGGACTCTCTTGTTTTCCTGCCCAACCAGATAGCTTGCAGAAGAAGCTAGTGGAGGTGCAAGACTGTGAGGTTTTAAAAATATGCAAGTTATGTAGGTTTTATTGTTGCTTTTAAAGGGAGTGGGGTGGGGGGTTCCCAGATCAGAGAAGGAGCTCTGAGGCAAAAGCCTGGGTCCTTTGAAATTCATGGCATAGCTTCACTTTGCCCTTATTTTTGAAGTTAAGGACAAAGCAGCCAGCACTAATCAGCACCTCTTCCCAGCAAGGCACTCTGCATCTTGGCATGTTTAAAAAATGGGCACCTTTCCACACCCACATACAATTTGTGCTGCAAAAGCATTGGTGTCGTGTGTCTTTGCGGGCGCCACAACCAACCCTTTTTATTTCTTGTTGTGAAGACAATTGTTTGGAGCTAAGAATGTTTTTTTTATTAATAGATATTTATACCTTCCCAAATCAGTCTTTAGAGCAGGGTGACAGAATCAAAAGGAAATACAGAGATATTGTGTCTGCACTGTACATGAGCAAACAGTAATCAAAAAATGAAATCAAACCTTTTTACAGAATTCAAGCAAAAATTACTATTTTCCAATAATTTTAGTAGACCCTTTCTTCCAGGAGAGGGTAGCTTTAAGATAACATAAAGGCTGTAAATAAATATAAATACAATCTCAGAAGGCATCTTTCTACTGGAAATGCTCCATTAAATTTCTGTCAGCAGGCATCAAAAAATGACATAATAGGATAGAGTAGCATTTCACTAGCTGAAATTCATATGTATACTATTATCTGGCTTTGAATTTTGCACAAACTCCAGGGCTATCTAAGCCTTCCTACGTTTTTCCTACTTTAAAGGTCCTTAACAACCATCACAGCAAGAACATCCATTTTAGATCTCAAAAAAGACTGCATCTTTGCCAGCGCCTTGCCTGATAGGTTGATGTTCTCAAATTAGAAAGAAGCAGCAGCTGCAGGGCTGCTCTCACACTTCCCTGCAGCACTAATAACGTTGCATTTATCATTTGTCAAGCACATTGACTGTTTGTCCCGGTGTCACAGACAAGTGAGATGCAAAGGCACAGGTTTGACCTCTGCTGAAGGACAACCACTGTCAACCCAGCTATAAATGGGTATCTCATTATTCCATGTGGGGTGTCAAATGACTATCGTCGCTGTAATATTGGACAGAGTTACAGTTGTGGGGACAGACCACTGTGCTTTACGCAATGTTACGTGGGTAGAAAGACAAAACCTAACTTTTATAGTGCTGTGGTAACATGGTTGTTGCTTCCCCTCATTTTAAAAGCAATGTGACAAAGTATTGGTACATTCAGAGTTAAAGATGCAGGATGTCCGGACCTGCTCATTCCACCAGAGCATACAGCTTCTCCCAGTCCTTCCCATGGGACTTCCTTCTGCGATTTCCCATTTGAACGTGGCACAAGCCTTACTTCTGTTTCTATGAAGCCTGCCCAACTCAAAGCTAAACTCAGAGACAGATTCCTCTAAAATCTGCCATGACTTGTTTTCCATCAGTGTTTATTTAGTGAGAAGCTGTTCTGCTGTGATTTAGAGCTTTGTTGGCAAATTCATAATTTAGGGCGTTGTTTACATAACAACAGGCGGGAACAGGAGGCCCAGCGAGGCTGAGGGATCTTCATCTTTGGAAACTCAGCTGGACGTGGCCCTGAGCAACCTGCTGTAGTTGACCCTGCTCTGAGGAGGGAGTTGAACTAGATGATGTCCAGTGGTGCCTTCCTGCCTCGACCATTTTGTGTTACATGACATTTGTGAGCACTCTGCCATTCCTGACACTGCACTTTTTGATTGTTTTTAAAGCATTGTCCATCACCCCTGAAATTTCACAGCCTATGGAATCCCCTTTTATGGTGGGATTAAGTTACCTCGACATGAGCATGTTGTACCGCTTGAGATGGCCCACAGTATCTCACTTGGGCTCTGGCTGCAGCTCCGGAAAGGGAAGGATCTCTCAGAAGTCTATGGTTGTACCTGCCAACCCTAAGCAGAACTCTGAGATGCCCCGGAGCACCCCAAAATTAGCTAAGCTAATAGCTAAGTGCTTAATGGAATTATTAGGAAATAATTAACTGCTGGTCGTGCTAATTCTACTGAGTGTGGAGCCATTTTGTTGATACTTCCATATTTTAGTTTGCAGTGATGATTTAACTCATAAATTCAAAGGCTTCACTGTGATGAGTGAAACTGAGCGATACGAAGCCCTCAGACACTGTCGTTATGTGGATGAGGTCATCAGAGATGCACCCTGGACATTGACACCCGAGTTCCTTGAAAAGCATAAGGTACACTTCTCCCCTTATCTCTCCCTTCCCCTTTGTAGACTGACAGTTGAGAATAAACAGCAAGCCTGCAAAATTCTATTAGGTGGAGCAAATTATTTAACTCGGTTAATTCCCGTCACTGAAATTAGGTACATGGCATTGCTTGCCTCCATCTTTGTCAGAAAATGTTATATTTGTCTTGCCTTTTTTTTCTCGGGATGCTGAGATAATTTCTGTAGTGAGATTTCTGAATGGCAAAATAACACTGAAGATTTGTTCACAAATTGACTTTCAGGAAAGGAGATAATGAACCAGAAAAGTTATCATGTAGTAGTGACTAAGGTCCTGTTAAAGTCCTGAATTAAAGGCACATTTCTTATGAATGTCAACAGGTGCAATAACTGGCCAGAAATACATAAAATTGTCATGTGTCCTCTAAAAGCTAGGACAGGGTTTCTTACGTGCTATAGACTGTCTTGCAAAATATATAAATCTTAACAAAAGCATAATTAACTAGGATGTATTTTAGTGTCCACATCGCTGGGTGACAAATGGACAGCATGACAGTACTAGGTATATACTCACAGCCCTAAGGAGACAGAACGGTTTTGAAAGCCAAGGCTTTGCCACTTGACTTGGCTCTTCCAATAGCAATAAAAGCAGGAACGGATGTCTTAGGTTTTCTACAGAATATCGCACAGAGCCAGCCAGGGCAATGTGAGAGTGGTGGTGCTTCTGGAGACAAGCTCTCTGTTCTTTCAGAATTACTCATACAACACAGCAGTTTTAGGCCTAAATCTAGTGCAGTGTTCTAGGTGATGGCTTTAGGATGAGAATGACAAAAGCAAGTCAGCTGAAGTCGAGAAAAGAGATGATCCTCCACAACAACCCCCCACTGAACCAGAATTCAGTGATGGTGGCATGTGATTCTTCTTCTGTTCACTGGCAGATTGACTTTGTAGCCCACGATGACATCCCATACTCCTCTGCTGGCTCGGATGATGTATACAAACACATAAAGGAGGCAGGTAAGGGCAACTTTACATTTTTAGCACTTTCCTTTTCCGCCTCAGCTCAAATTCTTTTGCTGCCTTTTGACCACGACTGCTGGGAGAGAAGCAGTAGAGATAATATCACATTCTCTTACACCCTAGCGGGAGGTGGTGCTGACTTCAGCAGAAAGGTTCACTTTGTAAAACCACAAAGGATGTCCTTGGCTGAATTCCTGCCACAACCCCCAGGAAACCATTCAGGTCTGTTACAGAAGGGTTCCATTTGGGTTTTTTTAAACAATTTCAGGGTGCTTGACTAAGAGCTCTGAACCGATGAAAATGAGTTCAGTTCCTACATCAGCCCGGCCAACGTCAGTGGTTTGCTGCTAACCGCAGACTGCTGACTCCTTGACACAGCCCAGTCCTGAATACAGGCAAGCACAGGCAGCCTTCAGGAGTCATTAGGATCCGCTTCTGATTTGCACTGAGGGTTCTTTTTTCTACACTGGCAGAGGGTTTAAATCCGTACCAGAGCGATTCATTTGCCATGACTATTTAGCAGCTTGGTTGACTGCCGTATTATGTTGAACATGACCGTGCTGAAGTCATCAGGAGTTTGTATCTCTTCAGTTCGGGGAAGCTGAATTAAATCTGAGGAGACCATATTAAGCCACTGTTCGCCAGCAGCAGCTGTTCTAACACAGTGAACAGCGCGGGAGGAGGAACTGATCGCCCCTTTCTTCTCCTGCTCCTGGGAGGTGCTGCCCTGAACGCTGGCGAGTCCATCCTCTTCCTGGTCTACATAAGCTTGTATATTGGAGGCTTAAAAAAATGCCGGAGCAAATCTGCCTGATGGTAGTTTGTCATGCAAAGTGACCTTCTCAAGCTATACAATGACAGCAGGAGACCAGGTACTGACCTAAGCTTGAAAGAATAAGCTTTGTTTAGCAGCAGTTCTTGACCTTTTTCTACTTGCAAGCCTCACTGTGGTGTCAGACTCACAACCCTCCCTTGGGAGCTGCTGTTTTACAGTTTCAAAGCCAGCACCGGCATACTTCAGTAGGCAATGGAACGAAGGTACCTGTGGTAAGGACAGGCCACCAAGGGACATACAGCATATGTGCTGGCCAGGCAGCTATGTTGCCTTTCTTCTATAAGGTGCTGAGTGCGCAGGACAACGTGACAGGAGCCCTTGGTGTCACTGCATTGTTACCAGACTGAGCTGGAGTGTGCCCAAACCTGGCACATCCCTTTCTCTGCTGTTGTTGGCCACGGGTGCGGTGTGCATGTGTCCTGACGAGAAATTCAAGCTTTGCAGAACAGGGTAGGGACTTACAGCTTCGGGGACTTGTGGTCTGTCCTGTGTCTGTCGCTGCATGATGCTGGAGAAGTGACTTCAGTCCTGTATGGCTGCATTTTGGTACATGTAAACTGGAAATAACGTCAGCTTATTTGTGGAGATTTTTGAGATCTAGTGCTGTAATAGTCCTAATGCTCCAGAATAGCATTATTACAATAGATAATTTCCCCTTTCTCCTAGGGCCTTTTGTTTTAAGTAGACCAATGCTGTGGATGCATTTTTGCATTTTCCTTAGTTCCAGTACTCCTGTTTTCCCACATCAGGTTGTTGGGGAGCAGAGAAGCAGATGGGATCTGTGGAGCTCCTCGTGTAGATTCCTGTGGGCTCCTGTTTCCCCACAGCCTTCAGTGGGTGGGAAGGCATATGGACAACGGTGAGCTGGGTAGCGGTGTGCTGACTAAAGCTCTGCGCATCTGTGAATGATTAGTTTGGAAAACATGAATCAGTCCAACAGATGAAGCAAACATATGAAAGCAAAATCAATGACTAAAGGTAATGTCATCATACATGAATTTGTGTATCTACTTGAAAACAATTCCGCTTTTGGCTCCTCAAGGGTAGGGTTTGTATTTTGTTCATGTATTCTTGGAGCTTCTATCTATAAAGGCTTCTGGCTTAAAGTGGGTTTTGCTGCTTCCAAAAATAGTTTCCTGAGTGACTGTTGCAAGCCTGAAAAGCACGATCAGGGAAACCTCTCTGCTCGTGATTAAAATAATCTATTTTTCAGCAGAGTATTAATTAGAGATCAGAAAGAAAAAATATCACATAGCATTTAGTCACAAGAGGCTGCTAAGCTTCTTGACTCCTTCTCCAAATCTTTTTGTAACCCTGTGAAATTAGCCAGCAATGCCTGCCTACTTCAAATGAATGTGAGGATTAATTTGCCAGTAGCTGTAGCACCCTTTTAAGACAAAGCGCTACTTTTTTTTTTTTAAAAACCATTTCCAGCCTTATCTCACAGCTCGCTCTCTCATCAGCAGCTTGATGTTGCAATTATGTTTAAGTGATAGTAGTAGTTTTTTGTAGCCCTAAATAACTACTAAACCAAGGTGTGCTAGCACTCTGCTTTTATTGCCTTTGTGACTTGCATTAACAGTTCAAGTGATCCTGTCTTCATGAGGAGCAATTAAAAAGCAATACATACCTCAGCTGTGTTGAGGAAAATACGAGCACTATTACTAAATGGCCAGTTTTCTTAGGGACTGATCTGTCGGAGCAGGGAGAGTGATTATGCAGCCACTGCCATGGCCAGGTGGACATGAAACAGGGGCTACGGAGACCAATACCCTCAGTCCCCACGGTATTTCCATGTTTGTTCACACTGCCATTACTCTTCACCTTCCTGTTGAAAGCTGCTGGCACTTGCAGGGTCTTTCCCAGTTACTGTAATGCAGCTTTCACCTGAAGGCACTTCCTGGCTTTGGCCAAGGCCAGAGGCTGGTCTGCTTTACTCAGCAGAACAAAGACCTTCAGATGGTGCTGCACAGGAGTGGAGGGGAGAGTGGAAATACACAGGAGAGCCGCAAATGGCCTTTCAGTAGCGGGAGTGGAAGCCAGCCCCCTGCTCCTTTATATAACATTAAATAAAGGCCACACTTATGGAAAGAACTGCTCAGTGAATTGCTGCTACTGTGAGGCTTAGCCGTCCTGGCTGGGGAGCCCCTGCCAGTCTAATAACTTCCACATCTCAGCTGACACTGTGCAGAGGGCAAGTTTTAGCCTTTCTGAAGATCTGAGGAAAAACAAACGGTATAGCAATCTAGTGTCTTCCCTAAACTAACACAGGAACAAGAAGAAAGAACCAGGAATAAGACAGGCAGAATTGCGAGTCTCTTACCTTCTGTCAGGCACTTTTGTGTTCATCCCCAGCTACCTGCCGCAGCGCCTGGTCCTGCCGTGCTTTCTCAGCGGGCTTTCTTTTCCCACTTTGCTCAGGAATGTTTGTACCGACGCAGAGAACCGAAGGTATCTCCACATCAGATATCATCACAAGGATCGTCCGGGACTACGACGTGTACGCCCGGCGCAACCTCCAACGAGGATACACCGCCAAAGAGCTGAATGTTAGTTTTATAAATGTAAGTATGTACACTGATCTGCATTTGCTTCTGAACCACTCTCTGCTAGGACCCCAAACGTAGAGTAAAAGTTAAGAAAGACTGTCTTCCCCCTGCTGCTTTTAAAATAGCTGCGAGGAACTTTATTTAAAAGAAACTGGTAAGCTGAGGGTAGTTTTAATGGCTCCTATTAATTAGCAGCTTCATTTCCATCTTACGCTTTTATGTTTGTGACAAAGCTGCCGCTCCCCCTTCTTCCTTGAGCTGTAGGTGACTGAATGACACACTGGGAAGGAGCCCACCCCCCACCACAGGCGTCTCAGCCACTCACCCAAGACATGATTTCTTTCTTTATTCCCATTGTGAGAAGGCAACATAGAGAGCAAAGATTTTGATATCCAAACTTTCTCTACAATGCAACAGGATAAAAACAACCCCCCCCCCCCCAACCACTGAGTAGTGAGGGGACCAGAGGAAGCTAAAATGGTTTTTAAAAGACAAGGAAGCGTGTTAGGAAGCTGGTACGTAAACGATGCTGATCAGAAGCCACAACAGGTAGGGCAAGAGCACCATTTGAAAGGATGGCTGAAACTATTCAGCTTCCACGTACAGAACTGCACCTTAACCTCCAGTTGGAGTAAACAGAAATTAAAATTTACTTTCCTTCATTTTCTGTTTCAATGCTTAACTTACAGCCTCAAGATAACCCACATAACTGAAATCTTCCTTGTGATAGGGCTGGCTCGCAGCAGGACTTCCCATCTCCTTCCCTGAGCTGGGAAACCCCCTTGTGAAAGACTGAATTGTGTCATCTCATGAGGGTTTTGTTTACTTGTTTCTTATTTTCATTGAAGTCTGGCAGATAAATCGCAGATCACAGGGCATAAATACTTAGTTCACTGTGCCTTTTTTTCCAGTCTTCTACACCTCTAGAAAATCCTGCTTGTAAGTACTCCAGCCAGAAGGATCACTATTGCAAATATCCATTAAATTAAGGCATGGTGGATGCCTTGGGCGTTCTCAAATTTATCCTTTAGTGGCTCTAAGGTTAAGATACTGTTGCATAAGGTATGCTTCCCGCAGTCTCGGACGCTGATGTATCCTGAAATCTCTCCTGGCATTTGGTTATTTAACTTACAGTAATTTAAATGCAGAAATACTAATTTGCACTAGGGGCTGCTTGTGTTTCAAAATAAAGAAACCCAGGATTTCACCAAGATAGAAGAGCACTGGTTTCATTGTTAAAGAAAGGCTTCGTCACCTATTAGGTGCAAAGGGAGTTCAGGTTCTTTGGACCTTGATGATTTTGTTTGACCTTGTGGCCTGCAAAGACAGTTCTTCTAGTGATTCACAAGCTAGAATAAAACCCACCTCAGGACTAAACAGTATTTGTTTTAAAAGTAAATTCAAGTGCCCATTAAATGAAGTTCACAGGAAATTAAAAGCCGATAGTGATCTGTGCTTCTACAGAGACCATTACACCTTCAAGGGCACAGCGTTAGTTTGCTGTGTGTCCTGTATGCTTGAAAAGTTCAGGACAAAAACCCTTGAAGCCTGAGGTATTTTAGAAGCCTGGCCCCATGTTAGCCCCCTAACATCACCTTCTCTATCCCTCTCTTTTTCTGTGTGACTTAGCAATTAGGAGTTCGCTCGCTTTTCTATCGAGTCTGCTGGCCACAAGCCACTGGCCCACGCACATCCTTCTGTTGCACCCAGCAGCTCCTGCATTAGCCAGGCTTGGAAGTGAAGGGAGCTTTCCTTCTGCTCTGCAGAAATCCGACCAAAGAGACATTTTGGTCCAAGTTGTCATCCAGGCTGGCAGCTCAGCAGCGGGCTGTGTTTGCTAGTAAACCCAGGGAGATTCGCCTTTTGCTTAAGTTTGAGCTGTTAATTTCTGACTCGTATCCTTCACAAGATTCATAATAATTTTCAAAGTGCATTCAGTTTGAAAATATGGACAGATTCACGTAGTGGATTAAACACAGCAATCACACAAGATGGTCTTTTCAATATGTACCTTCTGCACTTTGTTCCACAAATGTTAAATTTGCATTTATAAAAATGATGTGGGAATAGTTAACCGAGGCCATATGTGTTAGGATACATTAATGCAATTTTTGTTCTTCCTCTCAGCTGTCAGTGGCTAATTATTTCCAAGTCCCCATATATTAATCTCTGTCCACACTTTTAAAACAGGAGAAGAAATATCGCTTTCAAAACCAAGTGGACAAAATGAAAGAAAAAGTCAAGAATGTGGAGGAAAAATCAAAAGAATTTGTTTACAAGGTGGAAGAGAAGAGCCATGACCTCATTCAGAAATGGGAAGAAAAGTCCAGGGAATTTATTGGCAACTTTTTAGAGCTGTTTGGGCCCGATGGAGCCTGGGTAGGTATTCTGCCATCCCAAGAAGCTTGAGTGGTTTGTATTTATCTTCTGTAATGCAGATCCCAGAGCAGATTCTTTTGCAGCAGTCTTTGTTTTGAAAGCCAGCACAGTAGGATAACGCCAAACCTGCTTGCGGAATCCCATAACATGTGCCAGTGCTGCAGCGGGAGGATTTGCCACTTCTGGCTGTTGCTTCTTTGGGATAATTTCTGTCTTGTGTGAAGGTGTGATGCTGAATGTGATACTGCGTTCAGTAGGGCTGCGTAAAAGCAACAGACGGGCAAACAGGCTAATGCAGTCTGTTCTCCCCATTGGGACTAAACGAGACCAGACAGACATCAGGGAGGAATTACACACGGGAGGTGGTGAGGGAAACAGAGACACTGAAAAGCTTTTCAGTAGTTGGCTTCATGCTCTGTACTCAGCAGTAGAAGATGGCAGATTTCTAACTTTGGAAACAACTGATTTGAAGTTCCAAGAAATTATTTTGTATGTCGAGTGGCCAGGCTCATCTAACTGACTGCAGGGAAGGCTCAGGTGGACCTGAAGCGTTTTTGAAGCTCTCCTCAGTAGGTGCTGGCTCCACAGAGCCCATTTACTGAAGGTCCCCAGGTGCTTTGAAAGGCAGTTGCGCATCTGTAACAGCATTCTTCTGGGGAGAAACACCAGGGCCTAACCTGCTCAAACCAAAGTCCTGCACTGAGTGGGTGGTGAGTTGGTGACACTTCAGAGCCCCCAAAGAGTCCAGGTCCCCACCTTTCAGTTCTGATAGCTTCCCAAATCTTGAGAAGCTTTGTGTTCTTGCACTACTTCACTTTGCTACACTGAAACCAGTAGCAAAGCTTAATTTGAAGGTAGCATTTAGCCTTTGTTTGAACAGGCGTTCGTAGACCTTCCCGTGGGGACCCAGCCCCTTTGCCAGGAGCTCGCTGTGCAGCTGTGTGCCCGTGAGAGCCCAGGCCCCAGCCAGGCCCCCCAGGACAGGCGTCATCTTGGACGCGCTGTTCTAGCTGCAAGCTCCGAGTGAAGCTGTTGCTCACTCTGAGGAAATGTGTGTGAGCAGGGAGGAGACAGCGAGCAGGGCAGAGGGAACAGAGTGGAGCAGAGTAAGAGCCAGACAAATAATCCCACAGAGCAGCAGGGTGCTTCAGAGGTGCATTTTCAGGCTGTGGCACGCAGTCAGTCAGGCAGCTCCCTCGCTTGAAAGCAAACCCTTTGCACGAGCCTTGTGCAAAGCTTTAACTGCTCATTTAAGTTTCAGAAAAAATGTCAATAGAGACAGCAAGCCAGAAAAAACAGTTTAGGACTAGCATGAAGCAGATACCATTGGAATATTTGCGAAGAGCCAACACCCCCATAATGTTCTCTTGTGGTGCTTTGTATCAGTTCACACCTGAACAACTTCCCATAATGAAAGGTACCTTCTGTTGAAAGGATCTCGGCAGAGCTTTTGTTTATAAACAAACCCTCAGGAAGATTCACAGACCCCTGGTGAGTTAAGTAGCCCACATCACAGCCATGTCATGACTCAGTGCCACCAAAGCACCTATGTGCCTGCCTCGTACTGGAGTAGTTGTCATCTTTTCTCTGCCATGACTTGCCGTGTTGATTACCACTCAGTTGAGAAAAGCCTAAAATTAGGCTGTGAAGGCTTCAGAACAGAGACTGCATCTTCATAGTCTCCTTACTGCTACATCTGTCCCATGCAAAGGCAGGTGCTCTCTGAATAACACCGGTCCCAGCCATATAAACAGACAGCTTATTTAGCAATCTCTTCATTGACAGTATAATTTCCCTTGGGCAGGGGAAAGGGGTAAGCTCTTCTGATGAAAAGCCCAGGTTTACCTGCATTGACCAGATCCACATGAAGAGTTCTTCCTCTGTAAGTTCTTGACTGTAGAGCTTGGTGAGTGTTCCGCATGAGGGATGGTCCTGTGGCCAGAGGTGGCCTGATGCTAGCGGAGCACGAGAAACCCACAGGAGGCGAGACAAATTTGCCTGTGCCGAGAGGGGAAAAGAATTTCAAAGCCTTGATCCAATTTCCTGGCTCTACCCACTCAACACTGCACACTGATGGCATTTTTAAAAACACTTTGCCAGTAAAACTTTTTACCACATTTGATTAGAGAAAAGCAGGGGGAGAGGTGGCCTCCTGAGTTAGTGCCCCAGCCACAGAGTAGGAAATCTGGTGCAACCACAGAGACCTTTGCTAAGAGCAGGAGCGAAATCTCCTCGCAGTGTTGTAGGAAAAGCGGCAGTGACAGCAAGCTGAGAGGTGGCGTGGCTTTTTTAGAATCAGTTTGAGCCTTGCAACAGGAAAGACTTTTAAAATAATGATAACTTGCTATTAGTGTCAAAACTGTTATTAACATTAATTTGCCTTATCACTGTTAGTTAGATGTTGCTTTTAATGTTGACATTAAAAGTACAGGAATCGTTACGGGCATGCTAGATTCCTAGATCCGTAATTTGCATGCCATTAATATGCTATTATTATTTCACAAATAATTATTATAATACGCTTTACGCTAGCATCGATTTTCTAAAAGTAAGGGCTGCGTAACCCACAAAAAAATTCCTGTTTGTTGAAAAGGTCGAAACGCCAGTTTTCAAATGTCAAGCTCTCTCTAATTCGTTGGCCATTTTGCCCACCTGTGCCCTCCCCGTACGTATTCGTTCTGCGGGAGGGCCACAGAGGGGTCAGAAACGCCGATCAAGACGCAATCAAACTTTCGTTTTGAGAGAGGCCCAGCGCAGGCTGGCACGGAGGCCCTAATGGCGGGGACGACACCGCAGCGGGGAAGCGGGAAGCGGCGGAGTTTGTGCTGCGTTCCCTCGGACGCATAGGGGCAGGCAGCCGCGCTTCAGGTCAGCGGAGAGACCGCAAGCCCTGGCGGGCAGGGCTGCGGTGCCGGCCGCCCTCTGCCAGGAGACGAGGCGTCCCCTCAAAGGGCCCGTTCCCCGCGGGGCACAGACGGGGCCGGGGACGGGCGCATCACCACAGGCGCCTGCAGGGACGCGGAGGAGCCTGACGGCTTGCGAATGGAAACCAGGGCCGGCGTTTTGGCCACGCCGTGTGGCCACAGCCCGGGCCTCAGTGTGGCCTGGAAAGAGTCAGCAGCTCAGAAGCAGCCGTCCTCCGTCATGCCCGACAGGCTCTTGTTTTGTAAAGCAAAGGAGCATCAACTTGTAGGCAATAAAATCCAGAAACAGGCAAAATATTTTTTCCACAGTCCTAAGTGTGCCAAATGCAAAGCGTTGTCTCCCGACACTGTTTGGGTGTGCTTGAACCAAGGCTTTGAAATGATTTCCCCACCTCTGGTAGAGGCGCGGAGCACACCCAGCCCCGCCTGATGCCCCTGCGCTTCGAGAGCGCCCCTGGCACCTCTGCTCCTGCAGCGCCCGGGGCCTGAGGAGCAACCCCCGTCAGGAAGACCCTGCTGCGAAGGGCATGCCGTGCTTCTGGAGGCAGGTGAACCACACGACCACCTCCTCCTGCAGCAGCTGTGGGCTTAGCCAGGAACCCAGTGCCTAAAGCACGAAGGCTGGAGGCGAGTCAGGCTGGCAGGGCGCTCACCCTGCTGACGGTGCGAGGGCACCAGCTTGTTCAAGCCACAATCTCTGTGCGGAAGCAGGGACCGGGAAGGAGGTGTCCTGCAGCCTGGCTGGAGGCTTTAGCAGGAAGGTGGGGTTCTCCTTTCCATCTGTGGCCCCTGTGGCCCACAGTACAGTCTGGTATCCCGTGCCACGTGGGATACCAGCCCAGCTGGGCCACTTTGATCTCCCCCAGCACCGGTACCACACCACTGTGGAGCATGGCGATGTCACTGTGCTTTCTGAAGTGGCTGGGAAGGCCCCAAGGGCAGGAAGGAGTTCAAGTGTTTTGCTTGGCCAGGAAAGAGATATTTCATATCAAACATTTTGTTGTTGTTGTTAGGGGTTACCTTCAGGGAGAGGGTGAAACAGACTGAAGCAAGCCAACAAAACCTCAGTTTCTGGGATCTGAAGAGAAATTTTGCACTCCTACCACTGAATTTCAACAGGCTCCAGGGCTTTGCCAGCCCTGGTGACACCCTGATGGCTGTCAGCAGCAGAACGCCCCTCCCCCATTTATCAGGAGCAACCACCATCTGGTAACTACTGAGATTTTAGGAAGTCTTGACTATTTTGGCCCTAGCTGTAGTGCAGGGGCAGGTTACGCGGAGTGGGTCTTTGTGCATGGGAGCATGCCTAAGCGTGGCTCCAGGCAGGAACTGTTCTGTCATTCCGCACTGCAGCAACATCCAGGATCTAAAACTAAATGAATAAAGGCCCATGTGATAAGGGTATAAATTGGTGAGGGAGCTCACAGAGGAGCAGTTAAGCTTGGTGTTTGTGCTCAACTGTTAGCCCCCAGGATCAGCAAACAAACACCAGAAACCTGATGGGAAAACCTAGCATCCGCCCCTCCGCTGGCAGGGAATGCTGAGCTTCAGAGAGGGGGAGGAAGAGCAGGATGGGCAGTGCCGTGCTCCTGGGCTGGGAGGAAGGCCCTCACAGAGCAGAGTTGCTGCAGAGGGAAGGGGAGGAGGAACAAAAAAGAAACTCATGCTGAGAAAGTCTGCAGCTGCCCAACAGGCAACCCCAGAATACATTCCGCAGAAGTATTTTGCTCTCAGACCTGAGCGGCAGCTTAACCATGTCCGGGCTGGCTCTTCCCTTCCAGCCGAGCATCGCCTGCGACTCAACCCCCAGTGCTCCAGCCAAGGTTGGGCCTTCTCATTCCCCATCCCCAGGAGGAGCAGCCAGGCACTCGCACTTGGCCTTTTCCATGTGAAGCCGGCAGCTGCCACGCAGTCCATGCCAGATCGGAAACCCGAAGCGTGAGGCTATGTAGGCACTAACAAGCAGCAGCATTTGCCTCGGTGCAGCAGGCTGCTTGGCTGGAAAGGCGGTCTCTTCCACCCCACCAGCTCTGGCAGGTCTCCACTCAGCTTCACAAAGCAAAAATGACAATAAAGCCCAAAGCAGAACATAGAGCCTACACGTGTTTCTATTTTAAACGAAGACACCTGAATTGGGACATTCCCACCCCCACTTTAAGAGCTTGCGTGGTGCCTGCTCCAGGTGGCCGGGGAGCGGCTGCCAGAGTGTGGCAGGCACCGGGCTGCTGCCTGGAGAAGGGAAGGAGGAACACAGGCCGTGCCAGCCAGCAAGCGCAGCAGGAGCTGGGTGGTCCACCCCAGCACCCTAAAAGGAAAAGGTCCTGGGAACAAGGAACATTGGGAGTTCAGGCAGAAAACTGATGTTCGGAGACAGAGCACAGCTAACACATACAAAAAACCCAAAGGGAGTTCTCCATAGCTGGCTTAGGACAGTACACATTGTATTCTCACACTAAGGTTGTCTGATCTAAGAAAAAAAACCTTGTTGTGAAAAATGTCATTACGAGTGCAGTGGAAGAGGCAAAGGCTAAGTTGTGCTTCAGAGCAGAGGTCTGTCCCCCGCCTCCCTGCTCTCCCCTAGGTGAGAGGCACAGCGTGGCCCCTGCCTGCCCACAGACGTACCTTGCCTCCATCCAGTACTCAGAGAGCACCTTCTCACTTTGCTTTTGCAGAAGCAGATGTTCCAGGAACGAAGCGGCCGAATGCTCCAGGCTTTTTCTCCCCGGCAGAGCCCAAACAGCAGCCCTACGCGAGGCCGCTCCCCATCCCGTTCTCCGTCTCCTCCCTGGGTGTTCCATAAAGCCTCCCCTCCCTCTTCTCCAAAAGCTGCCTCCGCCTCCCTCAGCAGCATGAGCGAGGGAGACGAGGATGAGAAGTAAAAGATATTTTTTTAACCGTGAGACAGAAGAACAACCTATGAACTCAGCCGCTGGATGGGGACAAGCGCGAGGAACACCAGGGCTACCTCTGACAGCAGGGAACGTGCTCTGGGAGAAGATGCTGAAAATGGACTGGAGCACAGCAAGGGAGATCTCAGGAAGAGCTTGTCCCATCCCCGCTCCCTCGCGGTGCCTGGAGGCCTGGCCGGCAGTGCTGGCCGGACACGGTACTGGGGACTGACAGAAAAACAGACGCCTCTGTGCAAGTTCTGCCCATGTGTTGCTGCTTACGGCTGCTGCGGCCAGGCCAGGCCGGACGGGACCTCTGCACTGAGCGGGGCTGGCGGGAGGAGCCCGGTCGGCTCCGGATCCTGGCCGGGCACACAGGCACACGGTGGCTGCGGCCCGCAAACGGAGAAGACGCAGTCGTACCGGACCCCGCTAACCTTGAGCTCTTCCGGCACGTGAAGGAATGGCATTGCTGCAGCAAATATATTCAGAAACGGGAAATAAAATTTTACTTTTTTTCTTTTTGAATGAAATCTGCCCCAGACCCCAAACCATGCCAGTGAAACGGCGAGCTGTCAGGTTGAGTTGGTGGCAGTCCGTTTCATATATTCAAGCTGTTGAACGCTGCTTGTTGACCGAGGCCCTGTACGGGGCGTACATAAAGGGTCCGGCTGTATTTGCTTTATCAAATTGCTCTCTGTGTTCCTAATGCCTGAACAGCTACCTGGTAAATCCTGTTTTGCTCCCTGGTTTCGCGCTTTGGAGGCAAGAAAGTAAATGAAAAGACAGCCCTAGCTGGAATGTGTTGTAAGAAATAGATAGTTGAAGACCTCGGTGACTTTTACTGGTGAATTCTAAAAAACACACGTGGGATCCCAAGGCCCCGGGCTGTGACCTCCTAGGAAACCCTGATGCGCCCAGCTACGTACCACCAGACGGCGAGCACAGCAGTGCTGCTGCCCTCACGTGCTACTCAGCCAGGTGAACAAATGCCTCATCCAACTCTCAGCAAGATTTGTTCACGGGCACCCTGCCCCCGCAGGGGGTCCCGAGGCCATTCTTCTACCCTAACGCGGAGGAAAAAGTTGGAAAAAACAATGGGAACCTTTTAAACAGGATTAGGCATGGGGATTTTCTTTCTCTGTCCATGACACCCGTACAGCCCCCAGGCCGAGTGACGGAGAGGGCAGCGGATGCCTGGCTCCACCGCTGGCACTGGGCGAGGGGACTGCGGGCTCGCAGGGTTTCTGCGCCCCCAGGGCTGCCCCACGGCTCTGTGAGCTGCCCAGCCCGCGGCGGCGCGGTACGGCTGTGAAGCATCGACGCGGTTCTGCTCCCCAGCTCCCCA
>Ga0181612_101273_pt1 | contig 24640 bp, 12 predicted proteins | sample HoacroProtozoa21_FD_119630 | JGI IMG/M metagenome (GOLD analysis project Ga0181612, IMG submission 119630) | Hoatzin crop microbial communities from Cojedes, Venezuel. Combined Assembly of Gp0051906, Gp0051904, Gp0051908
CAGAAAAATACTGCAAACCTAAAGAGCTATTATGCGTTTGACATTAAGCCTCCAGTTTGCTTGACGTGATTTTACTGCAAGGCAACTCTTATTGAAATGACATCAATCTTGCTGCCTGTACTCAATCACAGAAATGCTTGTAAGCTTTCAGAATGATATCCCTTTGTGACTGTCAGTTTTGACAACCATTTAAAAAAATGATGTTTTCTGATTTCTTACATGCTGAGAGCAAGATCCATTAACACTCCAGTCTGATCACTACTTTACCATATAAACAGAATATGTATTATGCCTGATCAAATCCAGTTATGATAAATATGATTCACAGACCGGAAGAATAGAATAATAATTTTGGTAATTTCAGACAACTTCTACATAACCTAGAGGAAAACAGGGAGTCAGTAATTACGTTTAGGAGAAAAAGGGTCTGCCAATAATGCTCCCCGTACTAAGGCAAAATGAGATTTGCTATATGTTACTATATTTAGCAAATCAAGAATGACTGGGCAGTACTGCAGTCTTCATCCTGCAACTCTCCTGTAATAATTTTCTATCAGTAAAAAGGTTTCTTGCCTAATCTCTGTTCTGTTCCTTCTTGCAAACACATTCCTGCTCCACAAAAAAGAAAAAAACCCACAAAACTGAAAGGCACTTTAATATAGTAATATTTATGTATTTTTTTCCAAATAGGGGTAAACTAATAATGTCCTATTATTAGCACAGGTTATTCAAATACTGTTTAAAAAAAGCTTGAGGTGGCAACAACAAATTTAATACGATACCTGTCTACAGCAACAACAACACTTTGGGAGCTAGTTTCACCAATGGATTCCTGAATACTTGCTATCTGCTTCCAATCCACGTTTCCACCAACTACAGTGAACAAAATTTGAAAATCATGTAAGAGAGAACACAGAAAGGGCTGAGAAGAAATAGGAAGAGAAATCGTGCCACTACCAGTATAATTAAATACATTTTTAATTCACAAAACAGAAAAATACATCATTAATCTCTCTTGCATAAGCTGGGCATCTCAGTGAACAGTTGCATGTTAGTCTAAGTCCTAATTCTCTAGATTCTCTATCCATGTATAAATTACATTAGTCACAGAAATTTGTCCACATTTGGAACAACTGTATGAATAGATACAAGTGAAAAAAATTCAAAAGCACAAGAACCACCTTTTTCTCTTCATGTTTCAATGGATCTTTGGTAATTCTGCTACTGAAAATACACAACAGGTGATAGAGAATACTGCACAGAGGAGAACTTTTCACTCTTTATTAGCAGCAAGTAAGTCCATCCCGATATGTTTTCTTCTTAATCATTCACAGAGAAGCGCTCCCACCAAAACTCCATCTTAAAGCTACATGTCAAGTACAGCAGAATTATCACCTAACAATAGTGATAAAAATCTGTAACTAAAAATAGCAATATTTATTTTGGAGGCTACAAACTGTAACCCACACCTGGGAAAGCTCACGTAAGAAAATGCTAACTTGACAGTGAGCAAATTTCTAAAATTTCTGGCAATGTCTGAGCTCCCTTCCACCCCCCATCAGAAAAAGAGCAGGAATCGTGCAACCATTCTGAGTAGTTTCACCTATCCTGTAATTCTTTTTTTTTTTTTTTTCCTTAGGCTGCCTATCAGAAAAATAGGGGAGAACAGAAGAATAAAAGAAGGCCAGCAGCTCTGTTCTCAGAGCTCTGCAGAGACAAAGGCAGGTTCTCATGTTTCAGACTGCCTCTGAGTCTTGCTGTGCTCCGCACCTGGAGGTAGCTGGAGATGACTGGCTGTCAAATCTAGATAAACTGACCCATCTGAAGTATTTTTCTACAGCATTTATGGAGTACCCTCTCTGTACATACATGCATACCTACGTAACCTTATACCAGTATTTCAGCGAGTTCTAATACTGCTGGGTTTGTAAGCACACAAGCTGCCAGCATCAATCAGTCTGAATCCTGGTAATGTGTCAGCTAAGAAAGGTATCAAACGAGCGGCTGTGTTGAAGGGCTATTTCCAAGAAGTCAGGTAACCCTAATCAACTCTGTCAGTTCATACCAGAATTCCTTACTATCACAGGATTTATAATCAATGCTGGAAACTGATTCCTCAGATTCCCACAGTCCAAAGAGGAGTTCTGGTGACCTAAGTAGTACACTTTGGCTACGACTTACTCACAGTAGCAGGTTGTGTCTTCCAACTTGGTGAACAGAAACTAAAGTAGAAAAATGCTGAACTTCACAGTTACAACTCCAAGTAAGACAACACTCCTACCAAAGAAGCAAAGGTATAGACACTTCTCCGTTTACTTTTACAACCCACATGCTTGTGATGCCTTGAACGTTCAAGTAAAACAAAAACGAGCCACAGTAGAAAGATAATGCAAGAGTGATGAAGACACTCCAATGTTGATGGCAAACACACACTTCTAAGTTAAGCAAGAAGAGTGAATGCTGCTGCTTATGCATGTCTGATTTTGCAAGCAGGTTTGAAAGATAAAGCTTCTGTGTCACCAGCTTGCGACTTCACTTACTCTAATTAAACAACTATTTGCCTGTAAAGTATGTGTCTGTAGATGTGGACACATGCACTATGGGTTCTTCATAGGAATTTAGGTTTATAAGAAGTTTACTCAAAAGCCACAGTTCCAAAAAATACTTCAGAATGATCATAGAAAGAAAATTAAAGTATCTGCAACACAGGATTTGTGGAGAAGAGTGAAAAAGCTAAAGCAGTTGAGAAAATTGCTATGTTCTAACAGCCCCTAACTGCATGAAAACCAAACTCCTTTGAGTTAGGCATTTTCGGATAAGACTGAAGTGACATTTTTAAAAAAAAAAGAAAAAAAAATTAAGTTTCCATATTCATTTCAGAGAGAAATATTTTATGCATTTGGACATAAACTATTTTCCTTAGAGATGTAGTTGACAGGGGGGAAAAAGTCTTCACGAGCTGGATTTACACCAATGACTAGCAAGTATGATTTAGAGACACCTGACTACAGTTTACATTCTTGAGCTATTAGGACTTAACATTTTTAAAGGCCAGTCACCTCAGCATAGAGAAACTGCCAGCATTTGGAAATAGCAAAGCTGGATAGGTCATCAGGGAGCACTAGACTGGAGGCTGCATATTAGAAGGGCAGGAAGAAGCTCAGTGTATGAGATGTTGGCAGACGTGTTTATTTCCAGGCATAAAGTTTCCCTTCAGCAACTCTCAGCAAGGTCACGGGAGTACGCAGAGGCAGGCCAAAGGAGAGCACAATGGAAAGGAAAGGACTGACTGCGGAATAAGAAAAACTGTCTGAGGAGAACACAGAGGCAGATAATTAGGACTAGCTTAGAGCTAAGGTCAGGGAAACCAGTAAAATAATCATTACTCAACAAAAAGAAAAAAAAAAGAAAAAAGTTACATGAAAAATTGAGGGAACACAAAGCTTTCGCTCGGCTGTGGGTGAAGTTGTTCAAAAGGCAGCAGATACCAAGCATCATACTGAAACTCTCTAACAGTCAAATGGAGTTACATACACTTCCTTGACAACTCCACAGTTTCCCAATATCCTACACCTATGTATCTTTAACTGTGTCCCTATTAAAAGAAAAAATTAACCTCTTAAAGATAAATTAAAGTAAGACTGGTATACTTTTCTAGGAGGACAGGAAACATCATCTCATTTATAGAGTAAATTATGGCTCTCAGGCCAACCTAAACAAGGCACTTGTTCAGTACCAAAGTAACCAAAAGGGGAGGAAACAGAATTTCAGAACTGAAGCTCAACAAATCTCCCAACTGGTTCAAATACTGTGCATTTCTCACAAAGTTTCATAGCAGGATGCTTAACCTACGCAGACTAAGCTTGCCTGTTCGGTAAAATACTTGGTGCACTAACGTTACAATATTATTAGAACTGGTCATATCATTAGCAACCCATTCTTGTTTACTCTGCTATGTTTTAACAGAAATGAATCATGTATCATTTTCCTACATATCCCACTCTCCCACCCTAGCAGTAATACTTAATAGAGCCAAATAAATATTCCAGAAATAGGAATAGGTCTATTCAAAGCCTAAGAAAGTTTTACAAGGACTACTTCATGGTCTTTCGCCTCTGAACTCACAGACAACAATAATGAAAACAAAGGACAAACTTTAACATCTGTCTGAACAAGCCAGTGAAATTAAATACTTCGTATCTCCATTACTTACCAAGTCCCAACCCCACAAATTCATCAGGTGCCTGATCTTTTGTTCCGGTAAAAGAACCTTCCCTGCCACGCACTGTCCCTGAGATGTAGCGAGGTTTTACTCCAGTTCCTATTAACTGCGCCAGCTCAAGTTGACTGATGCATTTCAGAATCTATTCCAGAGAATAAAGAAGTTGTTTATCAACAAAATGCAGTTTGAAAGAGTTAAAAAAAAAAAAAAAAAAAAAAATCTTTAGGCAGATCTTTAGAAGAAAAAAAATTCTAAACACTCAAGGTCAGACAAATATTTCTGGTGTTCTGTCCAAAATGAATATTAATTTAAATACTATTGGATTAGTCTCTCACAATTTTATTTCTCACTTTTGCTACTTTAATTGGCTGCATAATATGCAATTTACATAATGTATGTACAAAACTATATACTTGGCACTTCTCTAAAACCCACTGTATTTATACACAAAGTAGTTCACTACTGTGCTCAAAATTAGTATATGTGCTTTCTTATTGTTTAAGCACAAATGACTCCCATACCTCATGCCAGGAATTTCCTAAATAGTTTCCATCTGTATGAGCCACCGTGATGAGAGTTTTAATTGTGTCAATATTCTTCTGCTTCATTTCGGTAATACCAGAACTCACTGTAAGTAATGTGAATCTTGCTAACGCTTGGACATAGGCATCTCTTTCCAGCTACAAATGGGAGGAAAAAAAATATTGTCTTGTAAGTATTTTCTCAGTTTCTTGTTCTTATTACAATCTCTGATGTCAGCAACTATATTGTTTATCTTTCTCTTCCTAGAGCTGAGTTTCTAAAGCATCCTACATAGTGAAAATAACTCATGTTCTTCTGTAGTAAACTGTGGGAGTAAATCAGGCTCACTCTATTCAGGAACACGAAGTGCAATGTCTGACAGTGTATAACACATAGGTGGTTGTTAGGTTTCTGGGTTTGGCCTTTTAGGATTTTTAGGGGGCTTTTTTGGGAAACAGGATGCTGTTTCAGAAGAAACGTGGCTTCTTAGCTAAGCTTTTAATATTCTTGTACTATACCTGGACCTACTCCGAAAATGCTGCCTTAGCAGACTCTCTCAAGTTGTAGGATTTTTTTGGCAATAGAATCTAAATAATATTATCTAAAACATACGTTTTGCCAATTCCACAAAACTGCTCAAAATGTACTTGATTTAATCTATGCTATTTGGAGCTCCTCAGAAGCTTGTGAGGTGAGACTGTCATGGGTGGGTAAACAGCAAGTGACCTATAATGCAGATGAAATCAATTTCATAAAAAAGAACGTTCTACATGTAGGTACCAAATTTATATGGATAGGGTATCTACAACCACCAAAGGAAACTCCTCTGATCTCATATGAACAGATTACAATGGTAAAAAGCATTACTCTCCTGCTATGTATGATCCGAAGGCCATAAAGCAAAATGACTATACATCAGAGAAACAAATGATGTTTGTTTGGATGTTTAAGACTATTCTGATATAAAAAAAATCATTGAACATATAATGAAACCAAATACAAAATATTTTTTAAGAATCCCAGGAAGAACGTCTGTTTCATAGAGAAAACACGAACGCCACAACAGGAGGCAGTAACAGAAAGAACAGATTCTCGCAGAGCCACACAGCATGGCTGCCATGTTCAAACCCAACTACTACTACACAGTACGCTGGCAAAGGCACAGCAAATGCTGTATAAGCACAGAAAAACGGAAGTTTCATGGAAAGAGCACTAAGCATAGAAACCTTAGAGTCTACAAACCGTGTATCCTGTGTAAAAGGAAAATGTTTTCAGTCCCACCCTCTCTCTCTGTTCCATAGATATTCCCCCCTGCCCTTTTTTGTTAAGCTGTCAAAGGAGGAGAAAACCAACTAAGTAATGTGTCCATCAACCAGAAAGTAAAAACAGATGATACAAGCAAATTAAGTACATCCTTTTGATGTGTATCGTGTCCCACACGCTTAAAGACAAAAGCCGGACGTGTGACAGTCTAAGATTAAAAGCATAAATAATTAAACTCAGAATTTTTAGAAACCCCACAGGAAACCAAGAAAGGTATCACTTCTATTGAAAATACAAAATAGGTATGTAAATTTCAGCAAATAAGAAGTGCTGTATCTGAAACACCTCCAGTTCGAACAAGTTTGTCCCAAGCCAATGGAAGGGTACGACTGATTCTGGTCCATTCTTGGAGCACAGGGATCTTAAAGCAAACGAATCCTTGCCCTCCCCACCCAAGGCAGACCAGTGCAGACTGGGAGCTAACCTCTGCAGCTGCTGAAACTGGTATTTGTACCAGTTCCACTTCTGCACCTTAGAAACAAAAAATAACAGGGATGTGAATTTCATTGAACAGCTGCAGGCTCCGGGAAAGGCTTTGTTAATCAAATTTTTAAGTCTGTTCAGTTTGGGGGTGGGGTGAAGTAGAAAGACAGAGGACAGAAACCTTACACGATCTCAAACGGGATTTTTAAAGCAGCTATAAGAGGTCTCAATGTGCCTTTCCACATTAGTGATAAAAAGTTATCTAATTTGCTAAATACAAGTGGGAGGGGAGAGGGAAGCAAAGCGCTCACTATCATATCATAGTTCAACAGTTTTTACTTAAAATTACTCTTACAAGGTTGTTGGGTTTTTTGAGTCAGTTTGTTTTTTTCTTAAATGTTTTCAATGTACACATGAAATAATGCCATGTCAAACATGAATTTTCCTTGCCTTTCTCTTCAGCTATCCCTACAATGCACTTACGGCAGACCAGTACTCCATTTATTAACTAATAGTCTACAATAACATAATAATACGTTCACCATTGATGATTTAAAAATGGCCGGGGGGCGAAGGGCAAAAAAAAAGCACACCCAAGTTTCATCAGAACTACCCTCTGAAGCCAGAGTCTGGAATTCTTGGCATTGTACTAAATGCAAGACACATTCATACATTACATCAGGAATGACATTTCCAGTGCCGTAACTGTTAAGATGATATCCAATTACAGAAGTCTCAGATTAGTATAATGAGAATTAGTATAATGAGGTATTGCAGTGCATAGCTTCAGCAACAAGGACTCTTACACCACCACTAACATTTTGCTGGTACATAAATCAAATTATTGCCTCAATCTTAAATTTTTTACCTGAATGTTGAAAATGCAAGCAATCCTGATTGCACATCGTATACCCTCCAAACAAAGCGAGGCAACTTCTGTGTCATCACAGTCCTGCAAACCCACGCTGAATGCAGCTAGAAAAGGTGTCCACGCCAACTGGAATGTATGCAAAATAAAAGTTACATTAGCAACTGTTAGTACCTGAAGGGAATGTTATAGTTTCAACATCTTGCTAAAGTTTAGATTCCGTCCTTAACTCTCATTATTAACCTTGAAGTTGTCTTTTGCCTAAAGGAAATGGAATAGCACAGACATGGGACACAGAACAGGACAGAAACAACGCAGATCCATGCTCCCCTCAGAAGTTCTCCCTCTCCCTCAGCAATTTACACACACAACCATCTTCAGACAGCTGGAAAAAAACAAACCCCAAGGCTATGTCAGTTAGATGTTTATTGCAGTTTTGGTATTCCCAGGATAACCTGTATCTTTGCATCGTGAGTAACAGAGTCAATAGTTATTGCAAGAACGGACACAGTGTATAGTAGATTCCTTCATGATAAAAAGTATGAACTTAAATAAGACAAGTTTGTCCTGACAACACCAGAAGGCAAAAAAAGGTAGGGTAAAATGGGGCAGCAAGCTTTATTAATTCCACTAAAATTACGGTAGACAACAACAACAAGAGACAGGACACAACTCTTTCCTTGATCTCTCTGCTCTTGATTTTGTTACCTTCGGCCCTCCATCTTTTTGTATCTAAGCCACTGTTGATGTTTCCCGTTCCTCTTGCCTGAGGTGGGACTGCAAGCACAATACACTCTACTAGAAGTAACTGCAGGAGAGTCCACACTGCCCTCGTGGTGAAGGCTTCCTCTCCCACAGCCAGAAAAAACAATCAGAAGATGCAGAGGACCCTGCTGTAAGCACACATGGTTATGGAGAGGAAACCCCAGGGTACCCAGAAGAATTTTAGAGATAATTTTACCTGAAGTCACCACAGATGACTTACAGAGTCAATGGGCACAGCAGGGAGCAACAGATTTCACACTTAATTTCACAATAAAACGATGCACGACAAAGCTTTGGTTTCATTTCAGCCAGCAATTCCGAAAGCACTACCTCAGAAAAGCATTTAACACTTGCACACACCAAACCGTAACTCTGGGACAGTACTAAAGGCATCAGAATAATTCCTATATCCAGGACTTCATTCCCTATTTGCATGACCTTTATAGGTCCCTTCCAACCCAAACGATTCTATGATTCCATGTTCCACAAGTCTATGTTCCTTTCCCTCTCCCCCCTTGTGCTAATTTTTCATTCCTACTGAAACCAAAACTAACCCTAACCATCGCAAAACTGAAATACTTTCTTAAGAACTATCTAGAGATCTGTATAGTATGTTTTATAACTAGAGCTATATTGTTATTTATAATAGACTGTTTTGTCATTAAAGGTGAAAATTAAGCCTTTAAATTAGACAATCAATTTTGGGCTACTTACGTGCCTGCATAAAGTGAATTTTTGTTCTGTTTTAATCTTTTAGCAAATCTATCTGTAAATATAATGATAAATTTTATGCTGGCATCAATAGGTGAAAGAGATACCCAGAAATTTATAAACCTTTGATGAAATAAAAATTAAAAAGTCTAAATAAAAAAATGTGGAATTAAATATATAACTTCCACAGTTGTCAGTTTTTTTGAGAAGATAGCTCTGTTCAACCTACTACATTGTCCTCAGCACTTCAATTAGTTTATGAATATCCTCAAGTAAGAAGACTTCTAATTCTTAGCACCTTCACAAAAGATGATTAGCGTGTTAATTTACCCTGATGCTTCCTATTTTGCTCGTTTGAAAATGGGTTTTGCAATGGTGCTTTTCAGATACTAGAGGCTAAGAATGTTATAAAGTAACAGGGCTGGTATCTTAAGGGAAAATAGCCTATGAATTTTACAGATGCCTGCACAAGCAAGTTATTTCATTTCAGCCTTAAAGAAGTCAACAGAGAGAAATTACGTACAGTGCACCTCTGCCAAGTGACACCCTGAAAGTAGGTCTTGACAAGGGCTTCATTTAGTATTATTCTGTACAAATAGAGTACTCTCTGACTCTTATTAAGGTGCGGATAAAGAACTCGGAAGCTTGCCTCAGGGACAGCGATCTTATAGCTAGATCCTCAGTGTGCCCAGGTGGCATGATACACTACTGACCATGTTCTGTATCTATGAATTTGAATCACTGGTATGGAAAAGGCATTTGGGATGCAGACACCTTTACACCTACACAATAGCAAAGACAGGTATTTAGAATAATGATTTAATACAGGTTCAGCTACCCCCACCCCCCCAAGCGTAGACAGTCCCAGTGTGAAATATTAATTTGCAACAGACAACATTAGACAGAAGTTTATTGTGACAACTGCTCCCCTAAAAAGCAATGAAATAACCTCCCTTAGAAGCAGTAGGCAGGACTCAAACAACGAACTGGGATGAGTCATTTCCCACTTTTATAAATCTGTTGTTTTGACTACACCTCTATAGCTGAAATAAAAATCCCGTAATTTCAACTTTTTAACTACTCTTTATACTTTTGTCCCCTCAACATACTCCTCATTACACTTCCATTATATCAAGATACTGCATCTATCAGCATAGCAACCTCTTACATCTCAGGATAAATGAAACTGGAGTTGAAGGCTCTAAATCCCTTCTTTCCTGTAGCAAGTTAAACAACTTAAAAAATGATCAAAATATAGCAGACACAAATCTTTAGTATTTTCAACAAATCCTGTAAACCAGTATTTTGTATTAAGAAACTATGTGATATTCTAGGTAAATATCTAAACACGTATCTCACCTTAAACATGGGTCTCACATGCTCCAGGTGTGTTGCACTAGTAAAAGGTGCCTGAACGTGGCTCACTGCCTCCATAAGAGCTTTGGCCGTTTTAGCCATTTGTTCCATTTCCAAATTATATAGGAGTCTTCTCTGCTTTTCACTAGCTACACCTGTAAACACATTTTTTCCTCTTATTTGAGCATCTTTAGCAGTGGTGTCTTTAGGAATATAACAATTTTATATTTTTCATTAAGTGCCACAACTCTGATGCATTTTTTGTATTATCTTTACTTTCTGAAACTACCACACCAGCAAGATATTTCTTTTATAATCTAGATAAAATTTAACTTAAGGCAAACTTACATATATGAAATGTAACCTAATGTCAAATCTTTACAAAATTTCAAGATTTGCACAACAAACATTTCTTCTGCATCACCTCAAATGACAGCATAAATATCACAACTGCTAAGCTAAATTCAAAGTGAACAGAAGTTTCATAGCTGTCCATCAGCACAGAAAATAATAATAAGTGGGAATCCTTTTCTGAGGGAGAACTACCTTAATCACCTTCTTCATTTCAGTAACAGAACCTCCACCTCATTAAGAAAGCAAAATCTACGTAGAATGTAATAATAATCTTCTTTAAAATTACAATAAAAATATTAACTGAACTGATCTTGAAAATAAGAGGGCGTCTTTTTCCCAGATGCAAATTTCCTGTAACCAATCTGTTGATAGAGCTAACCTAGGACTTAAAAGCATACAAATTTGACTTTGCTGGGAAAAAGTCAAGTCTCTCTTAATGTTTTCTGTAGAAAAGCTAGAATGAATAAAATCTCAGTCTTCACATTGTGCAGAACGCAAAAAATTTTTTCTGGTATTTGAGAGAGGAGAAGATAATTAATTTTAGAAGTGCATAAATTAGTACCCTACAAACCAAATAATGCAAAATTTTTGAAGATGACAGACTAGTTATTGCAGGAAAACACAATGGTTACCTTAGAAAAAGAAGGCACAGCTATTGTGTTTGTTCTGCACTATGCCAATCAGCAACACTGCTACTTCATAAAGCCCTCAAATGCATTTCCCTATGTCGCTGTTCAACAGCAAAACCTGTCTTCTCCATGGTCAAGGCACCGAAAATCAGGAATTCAGATGCAAAGGGAAGTGAAAATCAGCAGTTGCATTTAACACAGATTTGAAGGTAGCATCAGGCATTTATCTTAAAAGGAAAAGGATATCAAATTAGAAGGTAGGGCTCATTCTGAGTTAACTAAGTGGTGCTTGCTTCATTCCTCTCTCATTTTAAAAAGGAAACAGCTTCATGAAACTGAAGAGCCAACACTTTGAAGAAAGCTAACACTGGAACTACTTACTTTGTTTACTGGATTTTGTGGGTATTGTTAATTCTTTTGTTTCTTTCATTGAAATCTTCTTTCCAGCTATTTCATTATAGATAGCAGACAAATATTCTTCAGGGAGATCTTTACTGTCATTGATACCTCTATTCATTTTAATATACTGTTCCTTTGTCATTTTATTCTTAACCTGAAATGCAGAAAGTAGCTACTAATATCAACAAATGAGGCAAGTTCATAGTAGTTGTAATGCTGCCTATAAAGCTGCCAAACAGATGAAAAGTTATGATCAAGGACAACTTGCTGATTCAGAAGACATATTTAAGTATCCAACACATGCAATGCTACACTGTCAAGTCTACAAAATAACACGAGGCCATGTGGACATTACAACACTCATCACATTTAGTAGGATCCGCAGATCAGTTAGACATATATTATGAAAAAAAAAGTGGTTTATCTTGTCATACAGACCAAGCTATTTTAAACATAATCCCATAATCTCATAAGAGTTCAATACTCTTTCCAGATTTTGCTTAAATAAACAATGATGGCTAGTCACTGCAACTTTGAATATTATGCACTGCAGAAGCGAGCTGTATTTATCAAAACAAAGCTGCATTATTTTTTCAAACAGACTGAAATCAGGACCAGATTTGTGCTAAAATCAATGGGTAAGCAATTACCCAAGTTCCGACTTTGACTGTAGGTTAGATCAATACTGTGAGTGCCGTAATATGAAAGCAAATCCACACAATTCCTGCTCAACGCAGAGTACAGAAATGATACCTTACAGAAAGGTGTAACCAAACCAACGTAAAAATCTCACCACTCATGAAACACAATACTGTTACTTAAAAGACGCACAAACTTACACTATCGTATTTCTTACACACATATTGGTGTTACATTGAACATAAATTTTTTACAACTACACTGTCACAAAGCCTGAAAGCTAGATGTCTACGCATTACACAAATACTTTTCCAGCAACAGCAACATACCTGTGGACTGTGAAGATCTGTTGTCAACATGATAATTGAGTAAGCTAAAACATATGCAGTATCTGCACTAGCAAAAAGTGTTTGCCTGAAGGAAGAAAGCAGAAGAACAGCAAATTAACATACTAGGATTTTTTACTTATTATTCAGCTTTCCAAAATTCTGAAGATAAAGTACGGCTTACCCTTGATTACATTCTAAATATCTAGCAGCAAATTTCTCCATTAGGCGATCAATTTTTTGAGCCTCTCCTGGAAGACGAAATCCCTCTAGAAACATGCGCAGAGCTGAAACAAAATCCTTTCCTGAGAAGTCGTGTTGGTCTACATATGCATACATGACTTCTTTGTTAAATTTATCATTGTCTCCCAGGAACTCCCCAACCTGAGTCTAAAATCAGAACAGAACAGATAAACTAGTGAATTTACACCGGAAAAAATACTAGTAAATAAGAGCAAGAGTCATACTGCCCATTTGTCTCACAAAAAGAAAGACCTGTACGCAGTTAACTAAGACATATTCCTGCTTCTCCTCTACTCTCTAAAGCAAAGTATATTGATCACATATTCCATCATAATGCTCTTTCATGCTCACATTTGCCTGCTTTCCTCCTTCTATGGTTTTACTCATGTACCATTTTTTTTCTGTTAGATGAATTCCATGTGCACAAGACAAAATTAATACTACTAATGATTGATTGTTCTCTGCTGTAATGATTTTTGCAGTTAGGAAACATACTATAGGAATGAAAAGCTTACTAAACTCAGCTTTATTCCCACTTGAGTACATATCTCAAATATATGCAAGTGATGCTCAAATATAAATAGCCAGTACTCAAATACATCTAAGTTGATCACTGTCAATGCATCACAGTACAGTGAAAAAAGGTAGTAAAGATGCCTGTATATATAAACTGAGGTTAAGAATTTGTTTCAATGCCTGAATCTAAGTTCTCATACTGAAATCTGTGATTTCAGTCACCACTGCAAGCATGTGCATACGCAAGCCTTCCCTGAGAAACCAATGGGGGTGGCTATTAAGCACAACGGGGCAGACTGCCATTTCAGAAAGCTAAGTTTTTCATGACAATACCAACTTAACATAGTCCCACTGTCCTCAGCCAGATATTGCAGACCCTTCCAAGTCCAGCAACAGCTGATAGCTGTAAAGAAAATCAAAGAACTAATTTACATTAAATAACTTTCCTTTGGGAGGCAGCAAAACATGCTTTTCATGTTGTTATACCACGTCACTTTTTAGCCTTCTCTGAAGGGGGAGTTACTTCTGGCAGTCCCTTACTGGACTAAAGTACATACAGTGTAGTAAATTGCTTCTAGCTATACTAGCAACCAAGTACCAGTTTTGAGTCAGCTCAAGTAGGTCAGTCTTCCTTTACACTTCGCTGAACTGCATGATGCATGTAGTACAGGGTGTAGCTCTAATGCATACTCCAAATTACTTGAGCTTACAAATGTTAGAAGAGAGAGAAGTTTCCTTTTCTGCATTGTATAATCGTTTTATACACCTTAAACCACTATCATGGTTACTAGTTTGCAATTAGTATAAAACATCAGCATGAACAAAAACAACCATCAGGAAAACAGTTTTCTTACTGAATCTAATCTTTCCTCTTGATGCAAGAACTGAGCAATATCTTCAGGGGTAGTGCCAAGCATTCCTTGTTCTTGCAGGTACTGAATCCCCCTCTTTGGTTTCTTATTGAATCTGTACAATCAAGACCAGGACAAAATGAGTTAACCCTTTTACCCATGTACAGAGCCTTACCAGTTAAAAGTAAAAAGATTCAATAATTTTGAATGAGGTACTGAAAATCTATGTATTAAATATTTTTCTTTTATCCAACTCTGCATTAGATAGGAATGAGCTATTCCCTTGTATGATTATTCCCCTCATCACTGGATAATTTTATAGGGTTTTTTTCCCCTGTAAACAGCTGCCTCTTTCTCTTTGCTACCTAACTGCCATCATGGCATCCAAGTAGCTCCCAGTTAAGAGAGCTAAACGCTATCATTTACTCTGGCACTCATGAAGGAAAAAAAAATATTCCACAGAAACAGCAAAGTCTTGGGTTGGAAAGGAACAATTATGCTCTGTTGCTTCTTATTCTAATCTGTATGAAACAATCAAGAAATCCATGAATTGCCTGTAATGGAAAACATACAAGACAAGGGAGCAGGTTACCTGACCAAAACTGCAACCCTGAAGGACTTACAGCATGTTTGTTCAGGGGCTGAGAACTATACTACAGAAAACTTTTATTTTTGCATTAAGTGACCTCACTGAGGTGGTAAGCTGACAAGGCTGAAACCACACAGAAGATTCACGTCAGACTGCATTGAGAAAGTATACTATCCTCCAGTTCTAATTATGACAAGTTAATCAGAAGGAATCATCAGCTTAAGCATACAGGCACTTTCATCAGTAATGTGTACACTAAAACGAGATGTATTGAACTGATCACGAGTTCAATGTTCTTTTATCAAAATATAAAAATCTTTTTTTTAGACAAGCAGGTCTGGAGAAAAAAAGAACAAACATTCAGAGTACTCATCTTCTAGCTGTGAGGAATTAGGTTAACACAAAACACTGTTGACAGGCTCCAAAGGGGACACCATTCAGCACTCTTTCACCAGAGGAAGTGCTGTTACATCCAGAGTTTTTTTCCTAACACAAGATGAGTATCTATGAGGAGAAGGAAGAAAAACCCAGGAATCTTCATAACTCCAAAAGAATCCACCCTCCCACGGGTGATAAAAGGGCACTCACAAGTCAATTCCTTGTTCTATTATTTCCTTTTGTTGCTTTAGGACCTCAAACTGCTCTGGGTTGTCAGTGCCAGACATCTGTGTGCTGTAACTGCCAATTCCTGATGAAGCAGTAGAATCCAAGGAATTTAAGCTTCCGTATCTGTTAATTGTCTCAGGGTGTTTGGTTTCATTGCTGTCCTGTTCTGTGGGTTTTTCTTGGCCTATAAATCGGAAAGGTTTACATACATACAAAATACATACAGTGAAAAGAAATTAAAGATCACAGGTTATTCTTCAAATTCTGTCTGAAGGCCTCTAAAACTTATTAGGGTTATCGTCAATGATTATTTATTTTTATATAAATATTCTGCTTTTGTTTTGGTTAGGAAAATAACAACAACAACAACAACAACATCACTACAGCATATCAAGGCAGACTCTTTCAGTCCATCACATACCTGAAGTTTAAGCCTTAAACTATAATTTGCAGGCACTTGGAAAAAATATATGACACCTCAGAAACCCAATTACATATCTTTCCTTTTATTTTCAAGTCGGATGTGACTTTTGACCTGAAGTGAATCACACTATTCTAAGTTTTTGAAACAGAATGGCATATCTGATCATAAATGCTTTTAGACAAGGAGCTGCTGCTCTCAGTTCACAAAGACAGACATGCTAAGCACTTCTAAAAAGGTTATTACTTCACCTACCAACTTTAAGCGCTGAATCTGAAAATTCTGGCATAACCTTGGTACTTTTATCTCAGGTCAGATGGAAACAAGATTAACACAAGTAATGTTTAGTTACTTCACTGCTTACAACATTGAAAGTTCTACAGCTACATATTAATAAACAAAAAAAATGCTCTCCATCCAGCTCGCTTCAGTAGTAATTTAATCAATATGAAGTTAGGGGAGCTTCAAAGTAAGTTTTTTGATCCTTTTAAAAATGGAAACACGGAAAATAACCTGATTTAGTAATTTTCAGTGTAGTAACTTTCTAGGAAATCATACAATTATGAAAAGACAACTTAGACAACTTGTTCAAATGACACCAATCAAAACTTACCAGTATTTCTAGCAAAGGAAAAAAAAAAAAAAATCTTTTTTTTAATACTAGAGATTTTATCAATCTGAATACTAACAGTATCAAAATACTGGAAAAATGCACTAAATTCCTGCAACACCTCTATACTACACATCTTGTGTCTTACCAAGTGTTGTCTGAGAATTGGGATTTACATATTGATCCTTACTCCACTCCACCATGCACTTCAAGATTGATACCAAGCATTCCAATCCTTTTTTTCTCAAACTTAATTCCTAGAAAAGTTTTCAAAAGCAATACATTAGCGGAATGGAGAGTTTAGTCTTTATCTGTCATGCCAAGAAACACGGAACTTCATAAAGTTTGGCGGAATTTTTACCTGAACATTGGACATGCCAAGTTCTTGGCTACCCCTTCCTTGAGCAATCTTTGACAGGTCATTAACCAGCCTTTCAAATATATTCGCTGCATTTAAATCACAATCATAGTTCACGTAGATGTCCACTACGCTCTGGGCATCTATAAACGAAGTGACATTGTCAAACTTGGCACAAAAACTAAATCATTCAACAAAAGGCAAGTACCATTCTGTTCTTTAGCACAAAAATGTAAAAACTAGAACCAAATGGTCTTTAATACCTGCACATATCCTTGTCAGCGTTTGTATAACCATCCATTTATGATCAAACGAGCTAGTAGAAGTTTCCAAGATATACAGGAAAATTTCTTTGAAGAAAACCTAACAAATATTCCAGGAAGAGGGAGAGAAAAAAAAAAAATCTATTACAAATGCAGTCACTGACTTTCATGGCCAATATTCTGACTTAATTCTGAAAGCGGCACTTTACATCTACAGGAGATAAGGAAAAAAAAAAAAAAGGAGGAAAGGAGGAAATACAACTTACGCTTGATACATTCACATTAGGAATTCGAACTATTACTTATGTACTTCTGGAGTGTTCTCCAGCCAAAAAATCTGGTTTATATTCTGATCACTCAAAACCAGAAGAGCCGGGAATGATGTGAAGTCCTGAAGGACAACTTAGTCTAACATGAAGTCTAAGCTGCTGTTGGAGTTCATCCGGGATTTTGAAAGGAGAGGTATTACCACAAAAGATTTTCTCTACAAGACGATGATGCTATGACACAAACACAACAAACAGCCACTTACACCAATTTAAAGTATTGGACCTTCATTAGAAGGGAAACTTCTTGACACAAAAGAATCACTCTACGGTATTAGATTATTGGAAGAAGGGAACCGGTCAGGCACAGCATGAAAAATGCTGATCCATTAATAGGAAAGTCATTCTTCCCTAAAAGAGATATTAGTTTTCTCTGAAATTGCTTTAGTACAAATGCTTTTGTTTGTAACAGAGACTATTTTATCTGCTCTCAATTAGTTCCTCACCAGATCCATTAGTGCTATAGGCTGACTATTTCAACTGAGCATGCTTAGCAGCTAGGACAGGCTTTTTCTCACTTCTTCCCTAAACAGCAGCAACTGCTGTAACAGCATATGAACTCAAAATGTGAACTGCTACTTGGCATTACATCACCATCCTACACAGCATTACATCGTCGTTCTGCACTCCTGAGAGCTCACCTCTTCATAGCCAGTTGTGGCTACCAAATACACCAACATATGTTTTTTCTAGAATGCTGCTGATACTCTCAAACTGTCAACCTCCTCTTTTCTGACAGCAGCATGCAAATATCCAAATACGTAACTACCCTTATTTTTAATATTAGATATCACAGAAATCTTACAGAGATTTTTATGCTATTAGCCAGGCAGAGATAAGCATAAGGCCAATTCTGCTTTAAGCTACGTGTTTGGGGAAAACCAGCAGCACTGATTTTTTAAGCAACTTCGATGGTAAGCTATTTCCTCAAGCAAAATCCACTAACAATATTTCCATTTTACTGGCCTCATAGAGAAAAGGAGGCACACAGCACAATCCCAGTTACTAGTCTTAAATAAGGAAAGCAACCATACGAAACATAAGGAGTTCAACACAACAGAACAAAGTTTCAAGTGCTTAAACATATTCAAGAGTACTACACTGATTTCAGCCACAACTTTACGTAATCCAAACAGAGGAAGACATAAAATTTTAACAAAGGTCATGCTATAAGCAATCCTTAGCTACATATTTGCTATTTTCTGATTTTTTACTAAAAGATAATGAAGTTATATACCCTCTGGAATCAGGAAATTTTTTTTTCATAATTGAAAAAAATAAAGTCATTGATGTAGCAGAGAAAAAAGTTTCAAGTGTAAAAATGAAACCCAAATCTAAGCTAGAAGATAAATTAGCTGGAAGGTCTGCATACTATGAAGACACTTTAGAACTCTATGCTTCTGAGACAGTGCTGATTTCTTGCTCCTGGTGTTAACTTTGGAAAACCATATCTTGGGATGAACAGCTTCTCAAAACTGTACTGATTATTTACATTTCAGATACTTAAAAATGCTATTACTATATTACTTATTGCAATTCATGTCACAGAGCTGAGACCTTATTCCTAGCGTATCGGAAAAATAAACCAGAAAAGACCTAATTATTTAGTTTGGTCGACTGAAAGTAAGAGTTTTAAGAGAGCTTATTCACAATCAAAGGGTGGTAGTGGTAAGTATAGCTAAATGACATCCCAAATCCCCTGATACCTAGGACTTGATTTGCTGCAAATATATTCATTGACCCATTTAGAAATACAGTTACAATACAATTAAGGTATGACTCAAACTATTTTAACTGTTAGAGGGCAGTGTTAGCTGAATATTGAAGTCAAAGGACCAAGGGAAGGTCACTTTCAACAGAATCTGAAACTATTATTTTAAAATATGCCAAAAGTTTTTTACTCAGATGAAGAATGCAGCCTCAATCCCAAAATATATAGATTTTGCATATTATAAATCAGAGCATATGGCTCTCCTTACAGCTCCAAGACACAAACTGAATGTGAAGTTATCTACTTGTCTACCCACATCTTCTGAATAACCTTTAGGATCAGCAGCTGAAAAAAGAGAAATTCTTAGCTCATAACCAGGAAAAAGAACCAGTTTCTAGAAAGTCCTGTCCCCCATACTTTGTAATAGATGGATACTCTGGCAGTATCAAGCTTTTGGCTTTCATATTTGAGAGAAGGAAAAGCAGCTCTGCTATGTGGCAATGGTCCTAATTTAGCATATTCTAGAAGCTTCTACAATAGTGTAGAGTATCCTATATCCCATTTTCCTCTTATGTCTTAATTTTCTGTCTGGAATTTGGGAAAGGATGGCAGCAATGGAAGCTCATCAAATTTCTGTCAGGGAAGCTGGATTGCAATGTATTTACCACCTACACACTGACTTGTAAGCTCTGCAAACACACAGCGAGCCCAACACCTTCTGGGAACCAGGCTGTGCGACTGGAAGAGCAGCTCAGCCCAGTCTGTCTGATGTGCTGAACACTACACATGCACTACAGTCTTGCTGAGCACACACAGTTTGCCTTGAAAGTCTTCAAAATGCATCATATTTTCCAGGTACATTCAATTAATCACCAAACCTGTATTTCTATCTGAGCTATGCACAAAGAAATGCTGGGAATCCTATTGTTTCCTTCCCCAAAACACATCAAAATAACCTGTGAGTGATCAGAACACAACAGCCTTCTGACACGGTACTAGCAAAATTAAGTTCTTCCTCCAAAGCTGTCACAACATATCAACTTACACAATGACATTCACAGATGAAGAAATCCCTGAATTTAAGGTGCTTGTAACAGCAACATTATCAACATTTCTCAGTATTTTTAACCTCCCCACCATGGGGCAGTCTGTGGGCTTCAGTATTCACACTGACTCCCAAAACATAAAATTACCAAAATGAACAGTAGGAACACTGTGCACACTACTGCTTTATTCACCACGGAATCCAGATAACGCACGGGACACACCAGAGAATCCATGTGGTTCAAATAGACAGAATCTTTTCAAGAAGCTGCTCGTACCCTACACCGCAAGAATTAGAAGTCAAAAACAAAGCCTCTACATAGGTCTCTGTTTCCTCTGTGACTTGGAATATATCCATCCAGTAAGAAAATTTGCAATGTCTGTCAGGACTCAGCTAACTCCTACTGCTAAGAATATGACTTATCTCTACTTATGGCCCAAGGAGTTAGATCGTGTGTGCACCTTTTGAGACCGGAGGAAATGAGATTGCCTTATTCAGGACATATATTGATGTAGGTCCTGATATACAAAGGGAAGTGGCTACAACAGTCAAATGGCTCTCATTTCCCTAGAGAAAGAAATCTGTTCAAGTGACCTCAAAGAAAATTCACAATGCATTTCAAGTCTTTAATTGTTATCCTAAAATTCCCTTGCAAAACCATGTATTACTTAGTCTTCTCATAAGTGTACTCATTTTTTTAATTTGTACTACCTTGTGCAGAGCTAAAACTTCGTAATAGCATTATTGAACATTGGTTGACCAAGCTTACCCACAAACCTACTAATTTCCGAGTTTGAGTATCATTCTGCGGTAATACTGTGCCACAATCAATAGAAAACTCTTCTTTTAAATAAAGGAAACTAACTCATATAGTAACAGTAGTGAGTATGGGCATAATAAGTTATGATTGTAAAAAGTCACCTCAGTCACAGAGTAAATTAAAGCATGTTTTGCACTGTAAAATTTCTTTATGTTAATGTCTATTATTAAGTGGTAAAACAGCCTACTTCTTTATTAGGTACTTCATTTCATGTTCCAGTTAAAGTATGACAGAAATTTTTTTTGAACAGCTCTACAAAAGTTTTCCCATCACTTTCCACTTCACTAAACAACACTACGACAAGTGTCACATTACTTCTGATGTTAGAGCAAATTTTATTTAATCTGTATGTATTCCAAGGGAAATGCTGCTATTTTACTCAAAGGGAGTTTCAAGGGCATTGTTGCAAACAAGTCCATTGCCACTGGGTGAAAAAGAGTTTCTAAGCACGGGAAGATCTGGCAAGTCTTATGCAAAAACTAAGATTCAGAAAGGAAAACAAATTTCTCTAAGCAAGACCAAGCTACACACAAGTATAAACAAATGTTCATTTAACACCCCCCGGCCCTTTAAATTAGAAATTCATGTAGCATACCTCAATCTGCATCTTTAGATGAGTCTTAAAGTTGGAGAGGAGGGTAAGAAATATGGAAAGTGAAAGTTCAAAAACTTCTGGAACTGATGAGACTCCATTTTTTGACAGTGCAACACAAAGGTACTGCTTAATAGCATTAATAAACATCTCATTTGTCCTGAAGACAGGTCCTGCATTTTGCAGAATGGACAGAAGCAACTGCAAGGAAAGAATCTTCGATCGCAGCTCATGAGATCTAGAATAAAACAATACAGCATATCAACCCAGTGCAAGTCATAAAAAATAAAACATTCTCTTGAAAAGTCAATACACCACACTGATTTTGTATGTGGAATGTTCATGAAATAAACTCAAATTTGACACAACCCAGTGCAGAGAGAGTCATAAAAAGATTTTCATCTTTTTTGTTGAAGTTGTCACTCTTCAGCCAAGGTGGGCAACAATAACCTTTCTCAGTTACTATTTCTCTCCACTACTGTTGAGCCACTCTCTCTTCTGCAGCACAGCACGGCAGAACACCGGCGACAGCAGGCAATGCTGCCCATATGAGCTAGAGGATGAAAGGAGCATTCTTTCCTTTTAATGGAGTTTGGGAAGATCCCATCTAAAATATCTAGCCTGTCTACAGAACCCTGTCTCCCAAAAGGTAGAAATTCCCCCTCCTCCTGTATTTCCACCAGCACAGAAAGTTGAAGGACCATAAAGACAACAGCTGTACTGCCTAACCCACTTCCGTCCAACACCGAAATCTCTTTTCTCAAATACAGTATTTTACATTGTTTATCAATCACTGGCCCCATCCCACTCAAAGAGCAGCTAAGATACGTAACGTGTTTATTTTAAGCACGGCAATAGCAAAGTCAGGCAACTGTAGTGTCATCAAGTGCTCCACAGTAACATCATGCTTCTTACAGACTGAAGGAAGCTAGAAATCTTGTCAGAACAGTGCTACTATTTATGCTTTAAAAAAAAAAAACAAACCAAAAAACCCCCAAGCCACATACACAAAAAAGTGTACAGGAAATCTGCATCTATGAAAATATAATCCAATTTAAATAGCACTCTGGGTGAAAGCATTCTTTCCTCAGACTCCTGATGCTCCTTCCCACTTCTGATCATCTCAAAAAAGACTATAGCTCTTCTGAAGAGCAAGTATAGACACAAATGGCTTTCCCAACAAGACAGTCCACAGCTTTCATTGAACAACCACCTACTGACACAGGACAGTTACGAAATATAAGGAACAACGACAGGAAATTTTTCACACAGTACAGCCCAGACAAGGTAAGCAGCGCTTCAAGTAACATGTGACACACACAATAGTTGCCTATTACGAGTTAATGAAAAAAAAGTAATTCCAGTCTAGTTAAAAACAAAAATGCAAATAAACAACAAGTATGTTTTAAACAAACTCAGTGATTCCAAAACGCTGGCAAAAAAGTGGGATGGGGGGCAGGAATCAATCTGCAAACATTTCAAACTCATAGAATATAACCCCATGCTTAGACTTTTTGTCTGAAGACATTTTTGAGAAGCAAAACAGAGACAGTCAAAATGAGCGAGGAACTGGTTCCTCCCATTCCTCCTAATGGGCAGCAGGTCAAAGTAAATGCCCCACAACAGCTCTCTGCAGGAGTTCTTCAAGAAAATGCCTGGCTCTGGACACTGCAAGGCTGCATGGAACCTAACACAACAATCTCCTTTGATGCAAAAGGCTCGATTTTTGCATCACACTGTAACAAGTGTGCAGAGCATACTTTGCTATGAAATGTAAGAACGTAACTTGTTGGCCTTACTAATTCTGTATGATGTGCAAAGCCCACTTAATCTGTAAAAAGTTTAACGACTAAAAACTAATAAGTGAACCTTCAAGACATTTCTCCCACATCTTATTTGATTCCAGGGAAAAAGGAGATAAAGACATTAAGCAGGTTCTCAGGAAGCACAACCTTGATCTCAACTCCCAACCTTGTGATTTTAAGCTAAATGTCCATGTCCAGTTATCTAAATCCAAAACTATTTTCATTAAAGACTTCATAGCTAATTTCACTGGAAAGATAATTTTTTTAAAGAGGCAGACAAGACTTTTTTTAAAATGCTGCAGATATCCTACGCCTCCTCTTCCAATTACAGCATGTTTGTAATAGCTCAAAAAGCCATCAAAGCCTCAGAACCACTGATAAATTCCAGGCACTTCTCCAAACACAGGATGTCTTCAGATGCCTCTGCAGCTAGTTCTTGTTGCCCTAAATGCCATTTCCTCCAATTTAATCTATATGAGAAGCTTAAATCAGTTCTAATATGAATGTCAAGGGCTCCATGGATTCAGACGAGATGCTCCAAGTGCCTCAACAGCTACTGCTGCTCTTCCAGAGGGAGTTAATCTATTAAAGATTTTAATAAATGGACAGTCTTAAGTCTCAGAAAACTGACTACAACCACAGGATTTTCATGGCATTTCATGTAAGAAAAATTCTCAAAAATAGCAAGGAAAAACCTTATGCCTCAGCCTTCATTCTTCAATGTCCTGACTTTCCATAGTGCATCCCTAGATACAAATTTGAAAATGGTTCTAGACTAACTCTTCAAAACCCTTTCTACTACATCATGTTTTTTTTCAGCTTATTAAATCCATGACACCTATCAGTCGTTAAATTAAACTGTCTTAAAGCTACCTGCTTTAAAAGTTAGACCTCAGAACAGTAAAGCTAATCTTATTTTGAAGAATACTGAGGCCTTTAACTGTCATCACAAGTCATACTACAGTTTTAATATCTTAGAAACAAAAAAGCATTCTCTTAAAAATTATTACCAACTATTCTAATGTACAAAAAAAGATGTATATAAATTCTATCCAAGATCAGAAAAGTAAAGATCTTTGCCAACACTCACAACTAACACTGGCACCCATCTGTAGAGGAGAGGTTTTTTTTTTTTGGTTTACAATGAACAATTCTCTAAGCCGAATGGAAAACATGGTATCTTCAGTCAAAGGACAGGATTTCCAAAACGGCCAAATCACAAAATGATAGAATGGTAGGGGTTGGAAGGGACCTCTGTGGGTCATCTAGTCCAACTCCCCTGCCGAAGCAGGGTCACCTACAGCAGGCTGCACAGGACCTTGTCCAGGCGGGTCTTGAATATCTCCA
>Ga0181612_108114_pt1 | contig 24635 bp, 13 predicted proteins | sample HoacroProtozoa21_FD_119630 | JGI IMG/M metagenome (GOLD analysis project Ga0181612, IMG submission 119630) | Hoatzin crop microbial communities from Cojedes, Venezuel. Combined Assembly of Gp0051906, Gp0051904, Gp0051908
CATTTTAAACAAAGTAAGAAGAGGAAAAAAAAAAAAATCTTCTCTCATTTTTGCTAGCTTAAATGCCAAGAAACTGAAATAAAAATTTCTATAAACATAAATTGTTTTTCAGATTCCAGCAGCCATGGAGACACCACAACACAAAACGCTTTCAAAACCCCATTCTTCTGGTTCTATATTTTTTTTCTTTTTAAATTGGTGCTAGGGAACTGCATGGTATACTGCTTCTATAATAACTACAGACGTTTTCTATAATAATTGGCAGCACAGTAGGCTTTACACCTTCACTTATTAGCATACATGCATGCACACCCACAGGATAAAGGCATCTTATATGGCAATAGTCACTATACAAAAATTCAAGAGCGAAATGGATTTCCTCGACTGCTGGCTTCAGCAGCGTGCAACTGCAGCTGACCGTGCCGTATGGTTCCAGCCATTTATCAAGCTTCATCTTCATAACTAGGTTATTTGCCTCAAAGACAGCGATATTCTTGAATTTTTGCTTTCTGACAGTCAGAAACCTTCTTCTAATTTTCAGACTGAAGTTATTCAGATAAGTGCACACCATTGTTCCTCAAGCCATCATTGTCATTGCTGAAATCTCTCTACTCCCCCTCTGCTATTCACAGAGAAAAGGCCTATCTCACTCTTAGCCTTGAGACAAACCAAAGCCCTTTACAATATATTGACACTGTTAATTATAAAGTTCTTTGCACTGTTAATGGCAAATCTTCAATAACTAGCAGATATTTTTTGACACAAAGTTATCTCATCAAGGTATCAGATTAGCTTGGCATAGTCTTCCTTTGGTAAATAAATTACATTTTTTGTTTTTCTTTCACTGCAATACCTTTTGTTCTTTATTCCAATACTCTGCAAACCACTCAAGCCAGGCTAACGGACATGAAGTTGCCTTTTATACTTGCATAGATACAGCTATTACAGCAAAGGTTAATATAAGGATGATCTCATGAGTTCACAAAGACAGTGTTAATGAAAATCATACATATTCTTTATCCTTTATATTTTCTTGTTTCTTATTTTCAGATTTGTTTGTGAGTTTTTTTATTTTTTTTTAATTATAATGTGTATGATGAAAAAGTCAGCAAAGAAGCTAGTTCCATTACTGGAGAAAAATATTGAAATTTTAATTTTTTAGCCTTCAGCTTTGAACTAAGTTAAATTATAGAATAAAGACATTTCAGTTATAAGAATAATGTGTATCACCGACTTTTCTCTAAAGAAAAGCATACAAAATCCAAGATTTTTTCCTTGACAATCAGCAAATACTACTGGGTGAAAATCCACAGAAGTCTCAGAGTGCTACTGAAGTACAGGTATTAGTCAATTGCTTTAATAAGTTGACTTTCTACAATTCAATTCACTTGCAAGTCTCAACGGGTATGTGTTCTTCTGCCTCTGAAGCTAAAAAGGTCTTACTGATCGTAAAAGAAAAGACATATTTTTTTCCATGAAAACTCCTTAAGCAGAGTCATGGATTTAATTTAAAGGACCTGGCAAAATGAACATTCGATGGAGAAAGCTGCAGCTGAAAACAATCTATTTGTGAAAGCTATAAGCAATAGAAAAGAAAAAATTTAACTGGAAGTTCTACTCTAACCATAACTCTAGGAGCCATGCATCCACCCAGATTTGCTGAGAAAATTTCAGTGTAGCACTGCAAGTACCCTTGATCTGTGTATGCTTATTACTACTTCGTGTACCACGTGTATGAGTATTACGTGAGAGTATCACGGGTCAGTCATCTGAGCTTTTGACTGTGGGTGGTGCTTTCTAGTAAAACCGCAGGCAGAAATATTGTTACAATTTATGCTGATGCTTAACCTCATTTGAGTTCTTTTATGTTTATGTTTTGCTGTCTTTCCAGAGTTGTGCATCTATTACGACAGCTTCTGTATTTGGGCTAAGTTTCAGCGTTCCTTCTAATTTTGCATAAATCACACGCCGTGGCTGCCTGGTATCCAAACTAACTTTTTGTTGTAAGCAGCCCTAACCACTCCTACCAAACACAGGCCATTTGTTTCTTTTGCCGCCTATATATCTGCAAATGATTTCTTCTGTCAATTTGCAGATTCATTTATTTTCCCTAAATTATCCTTAATATACATCCATCTGCCTTTTAGCTTCCTGACAGCATCTACTTTCTAAGACTAACAGACACAGTCCTGACACTTTCTTTTCTTCTGGTGTCCCTTTTTAATATCATAGTCTTATATTATTTATAAAAATAGACAAGCATAAATACCAAGATGCACACACACCTAGATATTTGCACTGATTTCTACTGCAACTACATTACCTATCTTTACCATTTTTTTCATGTTTTCCTGCTCATGGTTAGTTCCATTTCGTTCTCTGTCCCCTATCTCTTCAGTGAGTTCTCAGATTTACGCAGAAAAATATTTAATAATCTTGTGAAACTTAAAAGGTCAACTCTTCAGGGTATGAACTATTTGCTTCTCTCACACTTGTCTTTATTTGTTTTTGTAGAGTGCTAAGCACGCCTAAGATTTAAATACTCAGCAGAAGGGCCAATGATATTAACTCCTCAAACCCGAAAGTCACATGCTAGTTTGATTTTCAGGCTCTATATTCTGCATAAGATACTTTTGCCACAGTCCAGGGAACAGGTTCGATCCAGGGACTGGATTAATGCCTCTCTCTTAATTTAAACATAGTAAGGTATCAAATGTCTGGAGGAATATAGCATGTTGTAAGCATAAATTGCTACCTTAAGCTACTTGAGAGACACTACACAAGAGCAATGCTTTGCACTATTGTCATCTTCATTGCTGTGAAGACATGGTGTCCAAGCTCACATTCCCCACACTCCCAAAACTCCAGCTAGCTCCTGATGCTGCTGCATAGACTTGATGAGGGTCTGCAGAGAAACACTGCTCTTGGAAAAGTATCTTGGGAGCTGATTTTGTCATCAGCAGAATCATACAGGTTCTGCTGAATGTTTGCAGTAATGCCTTTTAGTGAACATTCAGTAGTTCACCACACAGAAACACTTTATGTTACTGATACCACATTATCTACTGGTAATTTAAAAATAAAAATATGTCACACCAGCAGAATATCTAGAGTAGCATATGTTATACATATTATTAATCCATGAAGACATCCTGTATGATTAAACTACTGTCCAGTATCTTAAACATCCATTTCTACTAGCATATCAAACTTTATTTTTAATTCGCTTTCCCAGAGCAGCTATACATATTCAAAAAAAGAGGACTAAGCATTACTGCAAGAGAAGATAAAGATTAATCAACCGAATAAACAGAGACCAGAGATTACTTATGAAGTGTGCACAAGGGAGATTCTTCTTCCCATTTTGGAGGTGTACTCTGCAACAGTGTTGAGTCTCCATCTTGAAGTGCTCAGATTTATCCAGGCCTCGCTGTCCTGACAGCACTTTATGTGCCTGCAGTTCGGAAGCTGCAGCCCTCACCCTGTAAGCTAACATGAGACTTGGCACTCATTTAGGAACAGCTCTCAGAAGGAGCCGTTGAAGACTCTGGCATGCTGGACCTCCTCGACAAATCCAGCACTACAGAAGAACTGGCATCTCTCAGTCCCATCAGACTGAGACACCCTTGCCTGCATTACATCCCTGGACCCTTCCACCGCCACAGTTCTCTTCTGTTCTGGCCTGCTTTTGCACAAACATTCATTCACTCATCACTGACAAAACTACAAATCACATTCTCCTTGCTTTCCTTGCCCCTTTCTCCTCATTGCCTTCTCTTTTTTATTGTTATGCTTTTTCACTTATAAATAGATGTCTTTTTGTATCTGGCCTTTGGTTTGCGGAGCCTTCTCCGCCCTATGGCTCAGGAGAGGCCATTTTGGACTTTCTGGTTTTACAGTTCTCCCAAGAATGTAATTTTCTTGGGAAAAGGAAAAAGAAAAAGAAATAAAAAAGAAAGTAAATCTTCCCCTTTGCATAAAAATCCATTCATCCACTTCTAATTTTAGTTTCCCTTAGCAAACGCTACCCTGTAATTAAAACATTGGCAGATGAGAATATTACAGAGTTTTCCAGTTCAAGTGAACATTATTGTTAAACATGATAATTTTGTGTCTGACAGTCTAGTAAACAGAATGACTGAAAACATATAGGGCCATCGAGACTAAGGCTCACAGGGACCACTTTACACTGCAATGTTCAGTCACACTCCATTTCCACAGGTAGTATTTGCAGCTGGATCAAAACCAAAGAGCAGCTGGTAGAGGCCAACTTACTAGGACCAATGCTGACATCTACCAGCAGATGATTTAACTCCCTGCTCACAGGGTTGAGGTACACTTTCTTGGATATCCTTCATTCACATATATGCTGGATGTCAAGTACAGGACCGTTGCAGAACCAAGCCACCAGAACGGTTTCCTTCCCGTGACCTTAGTGTTCATCTTCCTCAGACCTCCCATTTTTCCTAATCTGGGAACAAGATTTCAAATTAATCATGCTCAGCAAAATAAATGCCAGTGTCCACAGCCATTGTCGTACATGCATTTTTACTAGTAGCTCCACTTGCACAAGACCTCCTATGACCACTCATTCCTGCCCTCATCCACCTTCCATTTCACTAGTCATTCCTTCCATCCCCAATCCTGTTTCTATCCCAACCTTAAATACAGCTGCACCAGCAAAACTGAGGCAGCTGTGAGCAGGATGTATAGAGGTAGGAACAAATGCCCGGGGAAGGTCAACACTTCTTAAACAGGCTTTATGCCAGATCAGATAGTTTCATAAAAGAACTATCTCATGACATAGAAATGATCTGAACTTCTTACAGTTGACATACACCTGTGACAGAACTAAGAAAATATTTTTGCCTTTTTTACATCAGCAAAATGCAATTGTACAAATTCTAGTTAGTTTTCTACCCACCTGTTTTAGACCTGTCCCTGTGCAGATGGTGTGTTGTGCTGTCTGCTTTTGTGTTAGCTATCCAAAGAAGATGGTGAGTTAGAAAATCAGTTGATGATGGACATACTTTTCAACCTTCAAATATTGTTATTTCACCCAAAAGGGTGCAGGTCCAGCCTGCTTAAAGGCTCCTGAGCAGTTAAAATAGGAGTGTTTTGCCTCTAGTGAGTGAATCCACAGAGCAGAACCTCGGCGGAAACACCCAGAAGCAAAGCAGGGTCTTTGCCCTAAGAGGTTTTTTACCCTGCTGTCATCCACATGCATTGCAGCATGCCAGGAGGAGGCTTGCTTTCTCACTCATTCCTCCTGCCTGCATGACTCGCCCTGGGAGCCTGCAGTGCCCTTTACAGACTCATTTCTCATGCCTGGGAATAAAGGGTTATCCCCCCAGATTCCAGCAGTAATAATGCATTGACCAGGATTTTAAATCCAGAATCTCTTTTTCATGTTCACTTGTCCTGAAAATGAGTTTGCTATCTTAATCCCAAGAGATTTTAATGCGTAAATTGCATATCAGAGGAGAATATTACACACCCAGTCAAGGTGCACAGAAAGCAGGGTGAATCCACTAGCTGATACATCGCTACTTGACATGAACTTGCTGCTGCTTGCCAGTATAGGAATATTTCTGGTGAAGGTATTCAAGGTCATCTTGCGCAGAAAAGAGACACATCACACATGTATGCGTGATTGCTCCTTGAACTACAGCTAACTTTACAGAAAGCTGAGTTAATACTGGAAATTAAAATATTCCAGAGACTAAAATTACTGTGCAAGGGAGCTACAGAAGCTGTCCAAGTGGTCAATTAATAGTGCAAGCAACAGTGGACAAAACGTTAAAGGTGGAGAACAGCCTAGGCATCCATTCTCCATTATTTCAAAAGTGGGCATCTACAGCACCAGTCTGCTGCACATGGATCTCTTTTCTTTGCCCTGAATGGTCTTCCCCACCTCATCTAGATGGTCATTGCCTTACTTTAAGGTTAAGTCTAAATTAAGTCCAGATTTTTATGTGGGTATTCTTGTCAGTCATATTTCTATAAGTCGTTATAGAAAAATGGAAGTGAGGTTGCATGAATAGAAGTCTACAAATCATATTAAACTGAATGGGCACTGCTGTTCAGGTTTGATATACACACTAGTTATATGGTAATAATGCATAATTAAAAATGGTAGGACAGATTGCAAGTAAATCTCAGTTTTCAAGTTATGTACGTGAGTACATACCTCATTTTATTGTCTAGGATTAACATCATTACTATTCACAATCCTTTCCTCAAAAGCTGAATTTCCAACCATTGGTGTCATTCAGACATACAGGTCCAACAGTAGTAATTTTACCTCTTGGCACATAAATGTTTTCAGTGACAGTTCATCATACAAAATGTGATTCATGTTTGATAACTAAGTAGAAGACAGCAACCCACGTGCAGGGGTATCCATCCCATCAGCCAGTCTTGACTCCCATATGTTTTGCAGGCACTAATTTGCTAGGTCCGTAACATGCAAAACCTGGTCAATACTTGCAATATTTTACCATTAAAAAAAAAATAGAAACTGTTCTTGTTGTCCTTATTCTCTACAGCAGTGTTTGGCCAACATTTTTTGAAGTGCATATCTGTTCAAAACTATCTGATGAAGTTACAGTTCCCTGTATAGCAAATTTGAACTCGTACTTTTGTCAGTTATATTTTGGAAATTCCTTAGAAGTTACTGACTTACTGTAAAAAAAAGAGGTTTTATAAGGTGAATACAACACATTTGTCTGACTAAGCATGGATTAAATTATGAGAAAGGCATGATCATCATCTTCCCTGTAAATATTTGAAGTGTATAAAATGAAGAAAGGATATGAATTGTAGCAGTTTACTTTCTAGCAGAAGATAATATATTTGGTCATGAATGACTGCAGCCAGTGAGGAAGGACTCCTATTGCTGGCCCAAAAAACCTTTTACCTGTTGCCCAAGCAGCTGTGTGCACACTATGAAATCATGTCACCCTACAGCCTGTGCTAGCATGGGAGCAGCCCTTGAGGAGCTGCCTGTGAAGACGGGAGAGGTACCTATCACTTTTCTGGGTATGTGCATGAAATTTTAAATTTTGTGTGGAGCCAGCTGGGATAAGAAACACTTCCAGGGGAGGCAGAGTAGTCAGGCTGTACCACTCCGGCTGCATTCTGTAACTCAAACCATGGATTGAAATGCAATCTATCTCCAACCAACCTGACTTTGTCAAAGGAAATAAGACCCTTCAGCTTTTAATATTAACATAAATTCTAATCTATTTCAGCACAGTGGCATCTCAGCACAGGAAGGTGTTCAGTGAACACAGGGTTATTTGCCTGCCATCTGCCTTCCCTGTATTTCCTCCACACTTGTCTTCTGGCATTAACTCCATGCTTTCCACATAAATGAGAACTATACTACTATATTACTCACTAAACAACTTGACAGATCATTTTCCCGACACGTGATATAAATGGTGACTCTTCAGGGGGGCAATATACAAGATGAAGACGCTGAGTTTGAGTCAGAAAATCTATTCCACGCATAGTAGGGCACCAAGAGAGAAGAGAGAGATTTTTTGTGGAGCACCTTGGTCTAGCATCGACTAAATACCTCAGGAAAACTCAGATCAAAGGAAAGCCACAGCATTGTTTGTACAGGTGAGTTGATTCCAGGCACACCCTCTCCCTGCATCTGAAGTGCAGAAAGTAAACGAGAAAGGCTATTCAGAAGAGACCAATGCATGGTGGAATGGCGCTCAAAGACAAAATGTGATCTATTGAGCAAAATTTTGTCCATGTGGACACCTGAATTATGCAAAATTAACAGATTACGCTTTAACCAGGATTTAAATTGCTGCAAATTGTTTATGTCTAGCTGCAAAGCATTTCAGATGTTTCAGCTCATTTTGTGATGGTAATTTTTTTAGGCTTCTTAAATCTAGAACCATTTGCTAGAGAGAACAACAGAAGCATCACTGACTGAAGCAGTTAAGATAAGACTGGACATCATTTGCTGTCAAAGGCATCACAGCCTTAGCAGTGGGGAGCAGACATAAGAGATCTTCCCATAACTAATTTCTGTACGTTATAAGAAAAAGATTTCCTTTGGTTTTGCTACATTCTTTTTAAGTTCACACTCTTTTTTTCCAGTGCCTGATGTAAATTCAGAGATCATTATACTTCTCTTCACACACATTTCTGCACTTTACAGTCCCTTTTCACAATCTTAGTTTTTAAAGCCTTTTGAAGCATTACAGACTCAACTGAATCCACCAGATGACATCTTGTAGGCACTGTCAATAGAAATAGTAAAAGGAAGAACAGAACTTCATATCTGAAGTGCAATTCCATTCCTTGCAAGCAGCATCTCAATTTCAGGAACATTCAATTTCATTACAAGAATCTCATTTTAATGCACATCTCATTCTCCTTGCAGCAGCAAGTGCAGAAAAATGTGTTTGTATCTGTTTCATATCCCCTCCTCTCTGACAAAAGACCATTAGACAGCTCACTAGACTGGAAGAATGCCTTAGCTGTGGTTGACCGAATACCTGCTTTCTTCTCCATCATATTTCTCTTTGAAATGCACTTTTTCTTCAGTAACAGTTTATTCATGAGTTTGGCACATCCTGTACAGGTCCATTGTCTCTTGGTTTTCTGCTTGCCTGTATCGTACTGCTCTTCCTTCATGGCAATGTTTGGAAAAAGAGCAAAAAAAGATCCTAGTCAATCCTCAGCTGAAAAGTTCATTATCTAATTCAGAGCATTTCTGAGACAAGAAGTGCTGCATGCCCAGAACAGAAGAGGTAACACTTGATATAGAGAGGGAGGATGTGTCTCTCCCAGGACTAGCAGGGTTGCTCAGATACAAGGCAAACCTCTGGAAAAAGGTGGCCATGGACATGATGGACCAGGACACGATGGACGAGGCAGGGCCCAAGCATCCCACAGGCAACTACAGGCCTCTCAGCAGAGCAGTTAGAGTGCTTCTGGATAAGTTCCTATCCTGGACAGAGCGGTAATCACAATACAGATCATTATAGTGGATCAGCTAGGGACCTAACTAGATCCAGTTTGCAGGATTGGTTCACTCTGACCTCTTTGCCTTTTCCTCAAGGTCTCACCACCTCTCAGCAGGAGGAAATAACTCATGGTGTATGTCTCAATAAAGGAATTCAAGAAGGACCCCAAACTTCTAGCCCACAGGCTCTTGGATATCTGTCTTGAATAGATAGACAGCTCAGGTGTCACTAGCAAGCCCCACAACTGCATGCTCATCTCCTCTGGCACAATCCAATTCAAGAGTAAAATTAACTCCAAAATTATTCCCAATAAAATGTTTCATTCATTCTGAGCAGAGAGTTTTAACAACTTTTTTTCCCCGTGAGGAGAGAGAGAAAAGATATTTCAACTTTACACCCCAGTTCAGGGTGAAAAAAAGTACTGAAACATTTCCCCAGAAATGGAAGGTTTGGGTTTGTGGGTTTGTTTTTATTTTTCCTCGCCTTGATTTCCATATTTGTAGGTGAGAAAGAAGGTGAGAAGAGAGCAGAAGAGCAGAAGACAGATATGGTTATAGGAGCTGGAAAAGAACTGAAAAGGATTGTGTTAGCACTGTGCATCCAGTCTGAACTATGCAAACTGCCATGAGATCTTACAGACTGAAACACTGGAGATGCGTACAGTGCATGCACTTACACAAGCAGAAGAAACCTATTGCTTGATTTTTCTTTCCTTTTTACCTGTCAGTATCAAAACATGAGTTTTGCCCTGTGTTAGAGGCCTGGACGCCTGTTCTGGTGAGCGTTCTGGAGTATGATTCAGAAAAAGTTCTTTTTTGTCGCTGGCTCCATTACCTAATGTTTTGCAGCCCTGCCCAATAAAGATTTATTCATCTCATATGTTCCTGGTTGTGACCTTATGTTCAGCCGCAGTTGGACTGCTTTGCGCTCCAAGGCTCTCGCCTCTCAAACCAGAGAACCGCTGCGCCTGGGAAGACCAGCCTGCAGGGCCGCGCTGGACAGTAAATCTGGCCTTTAAGGCCCAACCTTTTTAAATCAAGTAATCAGTGTCATCTGTTTTGTTGTTGCACTAGTACTGCCCCGAGGAAAATCATGAAGAACAGTCCAATATATTCCAAATATGTTATTTAACTGAAACATGTTTTCCTTAGAGTCAGTTTGAATACTTAAATGCTTAACTTATCTTTGAATACCCTTTCTCTATGTGTTGTTTATGATGAATGTCTTTGAGTCAACTTTTATACTGAAAATAGGAGCCCACCGTGAGGGTTTATATGACTGACGTGGGCACTGTGCTCAACTCTCCAGCCCCCCGGTCTGGACTTGTTTCGCATGGAAGTTTTCTGCAATTAAATCTTATCTTTCCACAAGCCACATGCAGCTGTGCAGTTCAGAAATGTGACTCAAAAGTTTTCTTTCAGAGTATTATGCTTCTTCCCTACCGCTTACTGGCCAGAAGTTCATGGGGATCATCCTCACTCCCAAAACACACTTCTTCAATGTTCAGTCCCTCAGTCCAGCTGAGCTCCACTACATTACCCTCATGGTGAAACCCCATGGCAATTCTTGTGCTGAGAACTAGAAGTGGTGCTACTTTCTCTGCTCAGAGAAGCTCCCTGAAAAACTCAGGAGAGGCTCAGTGCATCCCATCACACAACTATAAAAATTTACTGCTAGCACGTCTTAGAAAAGGTGGTGCTTCAGTATCATGAAAACAGTTCAGAGTTATACACCTTCTAATAGTTACTTGACAATGATCAGAAGATATTTGAAATTAATTACAGCTAACTTCTCCTACTCACTGTGCTGAAAGTGAAGCTCAAACTATGCCAGCTTAATGGCCCTTTGCTGCTTATGAGGTTCTTTATGGCTAATTTGTCACCATTCATCAAGCTTTGTTCATGCATTTACTCAACAGAATGAACAGGGCTTTAACCAGGGAAGGTGAGATATTTAGTTAATAAAAAATAATGAAAGATATTTCTGAGACACGCGGATGAACTCCGTACTAGAACCTTTCAAATTGCTTTTACCCAGGAGAGCATTTGATGAGATGTTCCAATTTTCCTTAATCATTTCACTCAGTGTATTATTTTGCCATATATTTCACTGTCTGTAATAAGAACTAAGACACCAAACACATAAGGAAAATAAGCTGTCAGTATTACAGCAGTGGTTTTGATGGGGGCGGGGGCTAATAAAAAAGTAATTTTATCTGCACTGAATTCACTGTGGACATATCAAGGGACCTATCTCTTCAACTTCAGTAGCAAAAAGTTGTGGTTGATGTGCTGCCGGTATCTGAAAATTATTTTTCAATTATTTGAGAAGGAACACATGTGAAACTGGAATCATTGTGTGTTTCTTCAAGAAGCAAAAGTTCACCCTATTATCAAGCTTTTCCTTCAGCTTTTCTCTGCGTGAGAGAAATCAGCTTCATTTGACCTAAAAACCTCAGACCTAGTTTTGAATAACTACAGAAAAACAGTTTTTAACAGGATTGCATTTCACTGTTTCAGACAAATGTGAATTCCTTTCCCTTTGCGTGGATTTCTCTAAGCAGGGAAATCCAATTCCCTTTGGATTCTTTCCCTCTGAATGAGGATTAGACTAAGTCATCCTCCATTTGTTTGTCTTTGATGACGAATGTTACTCTCAACTTCCAAACAATATCTGCGATGAAAACAGGGCATCTGGATCTTGGTTCAGTTATACTTAACACCCTTCCAAAATACTACATAGAAAATATGTATTTGCTTAATTTTAAATACCTGAATAACTCCACTGGCTTTAGCTGTGGAGAGAATGTACATTTCTAACATTAAAATTTGCAGGACTAAGACCACGATACTTACTAAAGCTGTGACCCCCTTGCAATAGTAATTTGGCATTGGTACAGCTGTTGGATTCCTGGCAGTGAAAAAGGCTGAACAATTTTAGATATACTCTTGTGGAAGCACCATGACATTCGTAGTTTAACACACCCACTTACGTTGTGCATGCCACCTGCATCCCAGTGAGCAGGTCTTTGGACAGGCCACACTTCATGGTCCTGCTACAGAGAGCACTGCTGAGCTGTCAGACTTTGTTCTGAAAACTGTTAATTCCATTTGTGCACCTGTGAGCGCAAAACTCAAGCTGTATGATGGAAACCATTTGAAAGCACAGCCCGCTCTGCAGCAAGCAACAGCTAGAGTCTGCAATGGCGTGTCCTTTTTCTGCAGTGACTCAAGTATGGTTTAATTTGAAGCAGTGATAAAAGCAGAAATCTGGAACTTCAGCTGTCCAAATTAAAGGCAAATAATTCTGTAGCAGACTACAAAAAGCCACACGCAGAAAATATGAATATTAATGTATTGCAGTTTCAGTGGTCAGAGTCTTTTCTCCTTGCTGTCTTTTGCTCTGCTCAGCAGTGAAATAGGCGTTCTGTTAAGCCAGGCTCTTCTCACACCAGACAGGATGAAATTGTTTCCTTGGTTAGACAGCTCACCCTTGAGGTATGCTCAAAGAATATCCTTTTTTGCACATCTATACTGCAGCTTCCAATTAGGGAGGCAATATAAGTAGCAAAAAGCAGTGGGGAAGAGAATAAGGTGCTCTTTCTCTTCGGACAGAAAATTCCATGCTGACAAAAAAAGTTGGGATTCAGCAACTCAGAAAGTTTCTTTGCTTTTACTGTGCATTCATGTGAGAGAATTCACATACATGTGCATGACTGACTGCTTTCCTGGAGGCTGTTGGAACTGCAGCTCTCAGAACTGGAACCATTCAGAGAGTTGGAAATGTTTGTTTGATCCTTTGCAGTAACACTTTTCTGGAGAAAAGTTCTTTTCTCCCAATAATATTCTCATCCGCAAATGCAACACAGTCTCTTCTCCATCTGATGGTGGTTTTCCACTAAATTTGGTCTGGGCAAAATAACTAAGCAAGTCCTGCTGTTATTTCTACTTGCTGCTGAGGGTTGATCTTTTGTAGCTATTCCTAATGCAATCTCAGACAGCAAAAAAAAAATTTATTTCTAAAATAGGGGACAACACAAATATACTGCACAAGATTCTTTCCAAGTTGCTGTTCATCGTCAAAGTTTGAGATGGCCTGACAGTAATAAGGCAACACCAAGCAAGGAACAACTCAGGTTAGATATACAGGAAAAGCTCTGTCTCAGCTGGGATTCTAAACAACACCTTTGAGCAAATCTTTGGGAAAATCAGCAGTAACACTCCTATCCCCATAGTTGTAACTTATTTTTGAGAATACAACACTGACTTAATTATTTTCCGGCTTGACAGTATACTGGTCTGTGTTCATGCTTGCAATAGATTGCAATGCTTTAATAATATGCTGTTGTTTACTTAGAAGCAGAGAGGCTAAGCAGCACCTAGCTCAATCCAGCATGAAAGCTGAAACAGGATAGTGTTAAGTTTGAGTTCTTCATGCCACCTTTGCAGTTTCTGAGCTTTTCTTTAACTTTTGGCTTTGTAGCCCTAAAGTAACTTCAGTTAAAATATCTGAGCATTGTCAGGTTTCAGGTCAAACGTGTGTCAAAAGCAGAGTTTTACATGATTTCCACCCAAAAGTAAATTCCTCCCTGCATCTGATATTCAGCCTAAGCTCACTTGAAAAGTTTTAGGTTTTGCGGTGAATGATTCTCACAGCACTGAGTTGGAGAAAGTTGGAATGTTATAGCCCTCACAGCGGGTTTCATCCAAATCCCAGCTAATCTGATATGTGTCTTCATGACTATGAGGAGAAATGGATCAAGGCAAAGATTTTGCTGGTGTGCAGAATCAGATTCTCAAACAGTATGCACAGGACAGTGCCAGACAGAACAATAAAACAAGATAGCAATGGTCTTTTTCTTTTCACTTACTAGCTTCAAGTAGCAAATATTGAGGGCAAAGTACCTGGTAAACACCTTACAAAACACATTACTTCTTTTAGACTTATTACTACAATAAACATCACTTTGGAGTCACAGCAACAAGCATTTTATGCAGACTGTTTAAAATAGGCAATTTTTCACCATCAGAGACAGTCAATTCCAAAATAAGGATGAGCGCCCCAGACAGATGCTGCTCTCTTCTGGGTGTGTATGCTGGTCTATTCTGGAAAGATGGCAGCACACAGCTTGTCTCACCAGTGCATCATTACACTTTTCTAATATCCCATGCACACAAGCTGTCTATTGAGCAGCCATCTATGAGGGACACAGGCAAGGATAATTCTGGAGTGTCTTACTTAAAATCAGAATGGTGCAATCCACAAAGACATTTAGACACTGAAGAGTCTCAGCACCACAGTTCAGCTGCCACCTACCTTCAGGTATGCCCAAAGACCCCTCTTTCTGCTGTCTATCCCAAGAAAGTCCCCTGGGCAGCTACATTTCTGCAGGTAGGTGCCACAGAGCCTCCTTTGTCCCAGCTACGCAGAGCATCACTGTAGGAAACTTCTGCACCAGAGGGATCTGAAAGGATAGATGCACTGTCCTTCAGCATCAAACGTACATGGCACAGCCAACAAAAGCCCTGAGCTGACAAGAAAAGATTTTTGTCAGAGGTGTGGTACGACCATGCGCAACCTATGTCTGCGCAAGGGGGGTCTGGTGGGTCCAGTTGTAAAGGCAGTAGCTTTGGATGGCAGGTAAGGCCCAAACCTCATGAAGGAGATGATATTCCATCCCACTGCCAAACTGTTATTCAGAAGCGAGGTTGCCTGCTCCAGGCTTAAGCAACAGTTTTCTGTGTCGGTGGCAGTCTTAGATGCTTAGAGAGGTCCTTTTAGGATACACATGCTCCCTGGACATAAACAGACTCACACATAGGAAAGTGCCTCTTCAGTTTTGTCTCTCATTGCCATGAACAAGGGTCAAAGAAATTATTTTACAACAAATTTCATGGACAGGAGATTTCACGGACAGTTAGTTTATTTCCTTTCCTTTTCCTTGCCTCTATTTCCTTGCCTTTTTCTTCATAACCATTATCCAAAGGCCACGAAAACAAAAGTAGCTAATTATTAAAAGTTATTTTCACCCATTTGAAAATTTGAGCTACTAACTCTTATCTGTAGACTTTTTGCAACACCGTTTTTGATTTATCATGCAAAGTAGATTAAGAAATCTGAAGAAATACCACTGAAAACATTGCAACCCAGAAAAAAATATTTGCAGCAGTCCTTGTTTAAACTATTTCAAACATGATACCTCATATTGCAAGTTCCCTGATGACCTACTTATATGTTTGATCACTGGAAGCAAAGATTCTCCTTCAAGGAAGAGGACATTCAAGGTTTCCCATCACTCAAATTGTCCTACAGGAAGAGTGATAGAGCTGATGGTAACTTCATGGCAATTTCTGTACATGCCATGGTCTGTTAAGCCGCATTCAGACGACTGTTTCCTGATCCTTTTAGGCTTAAACAATACACCCTGTTACACCAGTAGAAAATGAGGCCCTGTGGGTCAGTATTGCAAAACCACAAACATACCACCAAATAGAAAGGATTACTAACCTCTGTTCAAACAGGACTCTCTTGGCAGGTTGTGTTACGCAACTTTTCCAAAAGTGTGTTAGATATTGGCAGACACTGAGAAATATCATCCAAGTCCTTTTCTCTCTCACTCACTCTTTTTCTTCTTTCTTTAATAGTCAATCTGGTGTCCTGGAGAGAAAAAAAAATATTCCATGAAGAAATCACTTTGAAGCTTAGTTTTTACTGCCAGAGTACTTGGGACACTCGTTTTTTCCAGTCTTCCTCTAATTCTTGTTATCACTACTGCTGATTCATCTCCTGATGCCGAGGGAAAAACAGTTTTATGGGAACATTAAGAGGTCACAACTGAATTATTTTGGCTGTTATAAACGGCTCTGCAAATCGTTCTCTAAACTGCTATGAAACAAATTTTCATAATTTCTGAATCAAAGCTAATGCTCCAGGGCAGAAGGATGCCCAGAGTGGTGGAGAAGCATGTAGCCTTACCTCCTGGGCAGGAGCACCTCTCACCCAGCTGTGGTGAACATCGCTCTCCTGCAAACAGCTGAAGCAGTACTACACAGCAATCACATTCAGCTTTCTCTGGTGGGAAAAAATTATCTGTAAGCCCTTATGAGGTGCAGTAAATCAGGACTGATACCTCAAGATGCTTCTGAAAAATGTAAAAGCTCTGCTCTTTTTTTCCCTACCTCCAAAACTTGCACAAGGATTTTGTTTGTATAGAAACAAATAAACTATTGAATTGTTTCTCCATTCATTTATAAAAATCCCATGTGCTCTTCACACATGTGTGCACACAAATATATTTGAAAGCAAGTTAAGTAATTGTAATAAATCACTATCTCAGTGAATTTCACCTGCACTTGCTGTCTGCAAATCTTTCGCAGAGAAGTTATGAAACAAACAGTTTTATCAGAAGTTATTTGTAAATTCCTTTAACAAACGATGCTTGGATTTTATGTTGTGTGTGAATAGTTCACTGTACTTACTTGTAATGACACTGTGTGTAACTGCATCCCTTTAATCAATCCGATAGTTTTGTGTCTGTTCCCTTTTCAGAGGCAGAACACTGTGTAATGAGAATATAAACACACTATGCAGCTGATCGTAGCATTGACCTGTGGTTAATCTTTAAGCGTTTTGGTTTTTCTCAAGATTTTTCAAGATAATTATTCAAATGACAGATAATTATTATGCCTGAGACAGGTCAGTAAGACATAAAACTGAAAAATCACTTCTGACTTTCAAGAACCACTCCTGGATATTTTCCTTACTGTAAGCTGCACTGTACAAGCCATGAGGCATATGTGAGCTAGTAGGCTGTTTAGCTAAGCCTCATCTGGTGAAATTACAGAGTATTTTACAGCCCACATGCCAAAATGAGTTTTAAATTATTTTTTGTGACATAGTGTCAGTAAGAGAGGGTAAGCTTGCTCTTGTCCTGAAATAGGTTCACCTTACAATTCTCACACTCATCAGACAAAATATCCCACAAGCAGACTGAGAAATGCTTTCACTGGACTGCTGCATTAAAGGGGCACAGTGCCAGCCTGAGGAGAAGGGCAATGCTGCTCCATGTTGTGCAGGAGACCATCCTAGATCGGGTGTGCCATTTTACCATCACTTACTGCAGTAACACCTCCAGGCAAGGCAGACAGAGGAAGGCTGCTCATGTCTGGCATCCTCTTATGTTTTAGGAATGGTATGGTTACTATGTGATTACCATTACCACAAAGAAGGTTGTTCTGGACAGAACAGAAGTCAAACTGTGGCTGCTCAGATAGTAAAAGACTAGGGTGTCAACACATTTTAAGCACGTCCAGCATTAGGCTGCAGATGAGAGAAGGTCTTGGGACTGCAGTGTCAGAGGTAAGCACCTACATCTCTCCTCAGTCCTACTTCAGGTGCCCTCTTCCTCAAATCAAGTTCTTGGTGAACTTTGCTCCATCTTAGTCAGTCATTTGGAATTATCACTGAAATTTGGAATAATTTTCATAAAGATCTGCTGAGGGAAGGCTGGAATAAGCATAGCGACAAAAAAGCAAGAATAAATCTCAGGACATGTTCAACTGAGGGCTGATGACTCCGATTACTGTTGGCATCAGCTGCTTCTGCACATTTCCACTCCTAGCATTCATGAGAGTAGTGATAAAATACAGCTAATGTCTGTCAATCCCTGTTTCAACAGTGGACTTCACAGTTGAATAAACATTCTTCTGAGCACTGCAGTTTGATTTTCTTTACAAGCACATAGCTTCTTTATCCATTCATACAGAAATGGCTTTCATAGGAAATCTAAAATAAATAGAAGAGAAAGTTCAGTATAGACATGTGGTGTTCATCCAGGAGAACTTCCAAATCAGCAAGAGTTTTCCTTCACAGAGCTGGAAATCATCACCATACTATCATCATCTGCTCATTTGGATCCCACTAGCTACCATGGCTGAAAACCATTAGCCCCCTTGTCTGCCAGTTTGACCAACAGCACTTTCGGGACTTTAGTCTCCAGAGGTTGACAAAATGGGGGAAAAAAGATCACCTATCATGATGGGTACTTGCCTGTTTGTATTCCCAGGCAGGGGTCTTGAGCCTGTTACTCCGTCAATTGCTATTACAATGCCAGATTACCATAACAGCAAAGTTTACTTGCTATGACACTAAGGATCACTCTTGGCCATGCATCACACAGAAGTATAGGCCACACTTATCCCCTCCCATCAGACGGGTACACATGTGGCATCTTAAAATTTCCAGTGGTGAACAGTCTCTTCCTTTAAGCTTGGATGGCTTGTTCTGAAACTAATCAGGATAAGCATTAGGTAGCATCTCCACAAGAGATCACTGTGTCTTTTCTGTCTGGTCTGTATGAAATACGGAAAAAAAAAATGGGTGCTGCTTCTCATAGGTAACATCACACGGAATTTTCAAATGTCCTAGAAAGGATTATCAAAAGCAGCACTAGCTCATAGCTTTACTCCATAGCACATTTATTTCAAAAGAATAGCAGTAAGTGACCTTCAGATATATTTATCTGTTCCTGTAGGTTTCTTCTGAAATCTTTTCTTTTTCACCCTGATGTATCCATTTAATTTGCTTGTTCTTTCTTTCTTTCATGACTGAGTTAGCTCCTCTCAGTTTTTAATTAGTTGCTTTCAGTGGTCATACTCCTCAAAAGTTGCAACTATTTTGTTTCTCCTATTACATTCCTTTCCCAGTTAGCACAACACATATATTTACATTAATCCAGTAGAGGCTTTGTAAATTGCAGTCCTCCATGTGATGCAATCTCAGAAACTGAATATCTCATAGGCCAGACACAAAGGGGAGATACACTATTGAAGGCAATTTCTCTTGTCAGCATGAGAGATGCCTTCCACGGACCTGTTAAATGAAACAGGTCTGGGTGTGCCAGGTGAAATCTCTCTTTCTCAGGAGAACATTTGTCACAGAGCTACAGTTTCTCCATTTTTATCTCCTGTCACCAGAGCTCTGCCTCGAATTTCATAGAATGAGCTCATCCATTCTCCCAAACACCACATTTTCTGATGTAATTTCAGGGCACGATGAACACTTTGTTGTTGGATGCCACAGAATGACCTCTCTTCCTGCATACACCAAACCAACCTTTCTGCTTTAATCATGGGACTTTTTTCCTTTGTGGATTACAACAAAGAGTCTGCATCTAAAGCTCCTTCCAAGGTCAGTTACTCTATATGCCCCCTGTGCAATATCCTGACAACTAATCCAGAGCTCCCTGTCACAGAAACAAGGTGATCTCGAAAGGCCACTCACACAGAAGGTTGCCAAGAGACAGCTTCTTCTGACCACCTACAAATTTCCAGTTTCCATTACCCTCGCTCTGATATGCCCTTTGTCCAATAGGGATTATCCTTGTGATAGTATTTTAAAATTAATTTTATAGGTGAATTTGATTATATGTGGGTGTAAGGAAATTATTTGATACAAAAAAACCGCAACACTATTTGCTACTTTTGGCAATATAATATCATTCTGATGTTTTTATAACATACACCCAGCTATACTGGATTCTTGTGTAAATTAAGATTCAAAGAAGCCTTGTTATCAATATATTTCCATTACAAATCCTTTGAGTATTTGAAAGCCCATGGACATTATAGTAATAACTATGATACATCTCCATGAAGGTCTTAACCCAGAACGTTAATACCAGAGAAGCTCTCTAGGATAAATAGCACTGCACATAATACTGAACAAAAGCCACTGTCTCTTTCAAGTTTTGATAGCTAGAGGGATACAAGAAAAGTGAGTGTGCCACGGCCCCAGGCATATGGGATTCCTTCGCCTAGCCACCTTGCTAATGAACTGGATAAAAAATGGCAAAACCCCATCAGTCTGAACTTAGCTTTTTGTTCAGACAATGTTCACTCCCACAGAGGCAGCAGTTATTCCCCATGTCAGTAGTCCCTAGCATGATTCTTTGGAACAAAACTCAAAACCTTTTTTCATCATCTGAAATGAATTAATTCTGTCATTGAACTGTGTCAGGGTGTAATGAATAATCTCTCTGTAGTTGCTCATTTGTACTTGCAATGATCTCCACTATTTTTGTGTGCTTTTACTTGCCAGTAGGGCACTGAAACACTGATCACAGAAAAGTAATTGCCTTTTATAGCCCAGCAGAGCAACAGATAGACCTACACTGAAATAATTTCTGTTCATACAGATCCCAGTTCATGCTTTCTTCACACTGCAAGGCAGGAGACTCAAACATGAACATTTTTGGGATGTGAACTTGGGGCCACAACTCATTTCGAATATTCAGCAAGTTTGCAAACCATTTCTATGTCTCCTCTCTAAGAGGGGCTAGTGGGGTCTGAGTGCAGTCAATTAGCCCAGATTAGGTCTTGATTTCCGATTTTGCTACAGTGTTTGTGATTTTGAGCATGACACCTAAGTTTTCAATGGCTTTGCTCTCTTGCTTAAAGCTAAGCATTCAGATAGCCCACTTCACAGAATTTTTATGAAGATTAATTAATTATTATTTCTACCATGTACAGCTACTGCAGTGAAAAAAGCATCAAGTGGATTTTAAAAAAGGGAATATTTGTTGTGTTTCAGCTGCGAGTGACATAAATAAAATCAAGTCTATTTATCCCTCTTATCAAAGAGTTGACTACGGCACCTGTACTTGTAAAGGAACAGCATCTTCATCAACAAAAAGTTCTGCTGACTGTGCTAGAAATTCCTCAATAATAAGTTCGTTCACCTATATTAAGGATATTAATGGTCTGCTCCAGAAGGAACAACATCCTGTAGTACAGGTTTTGCACATACATACCTCTGAAAACTCCTGATACTGGTATACACAGCATGCCAAGAAAAGTATCTGCCAAAAAAGCAAGTACCAGATTATTCTTCTCAGATGATAAATAGTAATGGCACAGTTTATTGAAAGATGTCTGCATTTGGATAGTTTCCTATTCCCTTTTGAGGGCTAGGCAAGTTATTTCTTCAGGTTCTGTGAGGTTTTGTTTCAATTGTCAGAAGAATTGTTGTTAAACCTTTCGTTCTCGCTCATTTTTACTGCATTTATTATTTCTAAAACAATGAATGACCAAAACTTGGATTTATCAAGGACTAGAGTTCAATTTCTTGCTATGAGACACCTTTTAAAGGTCTTCTATGGACTTCACATTTGGCAGTGCACTTAATTTGACTGACGCAGAGCCAATTTTTTAAGGACTCACTTATAAATGTCTTTCTTGCATTTTTACTGGAACTAATCTCAGAAAAAAATGCCAATGGATAAAATAAAATAGTTGAAATAAATGACATGCATTTGTTTTTAATGGAAAGGTTAATTTAAAGGTTAACTATCAAAGGGAAGGAGGGCTAGATATGTGACTAAGGGATACAACTAGTATTTAAGAGATGTGAGATGAGGATTCTGTCAGATCCTCCGAATCAGATAATCAAATGGTGCAATTAGGTGCTTCTCTGCTGCTTTAAACAAACCTTTACCAATTCTCACAAGTGTGAAATTTGACTCTGAGATTGCAGATACATCCGGTTAGTGACGCCTCAGATGATACTGGCCTCTCAGAAGTTGCAGCACATGTTGGCCTTCAGTGCAGGTATATTCATGTTATATTCTGCTCTCCTAGGTGTAGATATATTCATGTGGTAGAAAACTTTTTCAGTTGGCAGCTCTTTTCATTCGAAAGGGTATAAAACTGACAAGAAGAGGCCTGTAGTTTTCTAGGACAGTCATAAAAGCTGTGAGTATGGTACCAAATCAATTTGGTGACCTTGTTAGACAAACTGCATACAGCTATGTTTTGAATGTCTGAGTTGAGAATCAAGGACACTTGGCGAGTTCTTGTGACTTTGAATAGTTATCATTTGGTATGGTAGGTGAACGAAGAGGAGGATTGTCATTCCAGCCACATTTGCAAAAAAGTCAGAAGTTACAAAAACATACTACAGGACAAGCAGAAAAAGAAAATAACTGTTTTTCTGAGCCTTCCTGAAAATACAGTGTTCACTGTGGGATATAAGAAGAATGAGCAGTGTCTGGAACACGGTAATGCTGATGATTGTTTCTATAGTGTATAGTGCACAGATAGCTTACAAAGAAGATTTATAATATGAAGTGATACACCAGCTTTTTCAGAAAGGGAACATCAGAAATTGTTTTTTCCCTACTGAGCCATTATCATTAAATATAGGCTTTCTTCCCAAGTAATGTATGCTACACTGAAAGCTCACCTGCCATCCCTTACATGACAATGGGGAAACAAAACCCTCCTGGTATGCTTCGTTCTCAGATGTCAAACTGAACTCATTAGAAAGCAGTATGCAGATAAAGAGTATCCACCATTAATGTGCATATATTAGTCTTAATTAATTAAATTCTAGTAGTGTATGTCCAGAATACCTCCAGAACAGATTTTGTTACCTTACTGAAGAAAAAACTTTTGAAAAATTTAGAGCAGAAATGAACCGGGTCACCTGGAAAGCTCAGTTCAGTATGGATGCAATTTCCCAGGGCTCTTCTCTCCACATCAGCTCCATAACAAGAATCAAAGTTCAGATTAAATTCAGGTCCTAATATGTAAAGCGCTTCAAGTGATCAACCTAAATCAACTGATCAAGAAATTACCTATGTATCCACAACCAGGATCTGGTATTGTCACCTCTGCTGTGATGTTGCATTTTCAGCTCAGCAGAAAACAGTTGCCAGGGCAGAGACACACCTTCCACCTTGGACAGGAAACCAGCCTCTTAACTGATATTTCATCTCTAAAGGTAACATCTATTGGACTTACATTTACTGCAGACTCACACTAAAATAGAAGGATATAAAAGAAGACCTGAAAGCATTTAAATTCATTTATCTCACAAAATATGGGAAATTATTTAAAACAAAAAACAACTACAAGTTCTGGAAGATCTTCAGATGCTGCAGGTGATGCAAAACCATGCAGATTTTGTGTTAGAATTACCTTCAGACTCCTTGGTTAGAGATCCCTCCTCCTGCTCCCTCTGTCCTCGGTTCATGAAGAGGTTCAACTACAAAGTAAAAATAAATCTTCTAAGCAGCTATGCTTTAGTGTGCTGATCAATGTTGATACTTAACTTTGAACCAAACCAAACTTATCCAGGAAAGGAACTTCCCCTGCAGTAACCTGAGCACTAAAGGATGTTTTTGCAAATCTTTTCATTTGAGAAGTTAATTTTCTAAAGTACTGTTTACTACTGGATTAAGTTAGTTTGAATTTCAAGTAGTAATAGGATCCTTGAGCTGGCTTTAGATTCTTGTTGCATTCTTAGCACCAGGTTAAGCCTGTCATAGCAATTCTGTGGAAAGTCTGCAGTTCACTTACTCTTTTCCTTTGCTTCCCACCTGCATATAAGCTCTAGTGACACGTCTTCTTATCTTGTGGTTCTGTCCTAGGTAAAATTTGGGTTTGAAAGAATCAAATGCTATTACAGGTTTTTAGATTTATTGCTGCTACAGATCTGATACACTTCTTGATTTCAAACTCCACAGTGTGAAGGTGCTTACGAATCAAGGAGTCTTGGCTGGGACCCTTCACTGGCTCTAACCTCTATGTGGGAAAGCCTTAGAGAATTTAGTGCAGATAAACCTATTCTCCAGCCTTCACAAACACAGGCACAAAAGCTACACCTTCTGCTACAGAACGGGACTGCTAAAAAGAGTGATTTCATTTAATAAGCATTGCTCCCTTTGGAGACCATGAAATGTGGAATGCTTCTGAATATCTGCTGTAAGTACATGGACATACAATGGCCATGCTTGAAAATGTTGGCCTTAAGTTTTGTTTGCAGCCATTGCCCTTTCAAATCTATTCTTCCAGCCACTGAAAACACAGTATATAAACCAAATTGTGGCACTTACTGACTGTGCTGAAGGACGGCAGATCTGCCCTGCCTCAACCCTGGTCTTCACTGCCTGTCCCAGAATTGCCTCACAAGTCTTGCCGGGGACTGGGAGAAGAGCTGGGAGCAGATGTTCCTCTGCTAAGAAAGGCAAAGTGAGAGCTGAACTACAGACCTGTTGACCACCACTTCTTGCCACTTTTCAAGTGATTTATACTCCATAGGTTTCAGGAAACTGCTTTTGATTTCTCAATGTGTGGGTGGGTCTAGAAGTCCTAGGCAGAAACTAAATAGACAGGATATCAATTATGAATAAATTAATGTCCCCTGCTGGGGCGACATGTTAGTTTAGTACACTTTCCTGTACAGATAAATATTTCTGTAAAACAGACCTCGGAAGTCAATAATCAGGACCCAAAAACCAGGAAGGCAGGCAGATGCATCGGGTACAAGCAGCAAGGTGCTGACAGCAGGGGCTGCAGGGCAGCTGCTGTGAGGAGAGGCCAGGCTGGCGCTGCCCGGTGCCGAACACAGTCGGTTCCAGCCAGCTCCGACCGACACAGCGCAGGGCACGGCTGAGCCCCGCAGCCACCCACGATGCTGGCACTCCAAGGGAATGGTATTTAAGAAAGGGCAGTAAATGCCAAGAAAAAAAAAAAAAAAAAAAAAAAAAAAGGATGCCCAAGCCCAGAGAAGCGGGAAAAGCCCCAGGGGGGAGTCGGGGGACCCCCCCGGGGGCGCGCCCACCAGACAACACACACGCGGGCG
>Ga0181612_137967_pt1 | contig 24629 bp, 14 predicted proteins | sample HoacroProtozoa21_FD_119630 | JGI IMG/M metagenome (GOLD analysis project Ga0181612, IMG submission 119630) | Hoatzin crop microbial communities from Cojedes, Venezuel. Combined Assembly of Gp0051906, Gp0051904, Gp0051908
CCAGAGTCGTGGTAGTTTAATATACATATTAAACATGACTGGACTGGTAGTGGCAAATTGGACATCACTCAGAATTTAAACCTAGCCGCACCTAGCCTCTCACTTCAGTGAAGAGCATTAGAAAGCAAGGGGGTTTATTTTCTGCCAAATTAACGTGACAAAAACAAAACACCCAGATCATATTTTTACGCTCCTTTTACATGTGGACAAACTGAGGCATAGACCACATGGCTTTTCTGGTAACAAGAGAATCTAGTGACAGAACCATGAACAAAACAGGGCAGTGTTAGGACTTCACTCACTACTTTCATAGAAAACCGTAAAGCCTCTGGTATAAATACTATTCAGTTATAAAGACTATTTTAAATGCTGTAGATTCATATCATCAAAAGACTGTTTGTCACTGCTGTTCTCTATTTTTTTTTCATTCCTACTTTTGTGAGCTGATGAGAACCAATCGTATCTAAGTAAGTAAGTTTCATAACTGTCATCAGTAGTGGCACAGTTTGGTGGATGTGTACTGAGTCTGGCTGGGATGGAGTTACTCCCTTCATAGCAGCCCAGATGGTGCTGTGCTTTGGATTTGTGACTAAACCAGTACTAATAACACACCAACGTTTTAGCTGTTGCTGAGCAGTAATTGCACAGCATCAGGGCCTTCTCTGTTGCTTACACTACCCTGCCAGTGAGCAGGCTGTGGGTGGGCAGGAGGCTGGGAGGGGACAAAACCAAGACGAATGACCCAAACTAACCAAAGGGATATCCCATACACTATAGCATCATGCTCTGCAATAATAACTGACAGAAAGAGGAGCGGGCAGAGATGGACGCTTTCATTTGTCTTCCTAAGTAATCCTTACACATGCTGAGAACCCATTTTCAGGACGTGGCTGTACATCTGCCTGCCACTACATGGGAAGTAGTGAATGAATTTCTTATTTCACTTTTCTTTGCTTGTGCAGCTTTATTTCACCTTTCAAACTGTCTTTATTTCAACCAATGAGATTTCTTTCTTTTGCCCTTCCAATTCTCTGCCCCATCCTACTGGAGGGAAGTGAGCTGTGGGATGCTTAGATGCCTACCAGGTTTAAACCACAACAGGATGTTAGCTATATGTTGTTAAAAGGGCATTTTTATAGATACATATAAGTATTGGATAATTTTTGTATGGTAATTGTATATATATGTAACGACATATATATGTATATATATAAATATGTGTGTGTGTGTATAAAGGCTTTTCATACATATATATATATACATATGTGTGTGTGTGTGTGTGTGCTGTCACTACTGAATCCTAACTTAAAATTCCAGTAACCAGACAGCAGTGCCCTTCCTGGTACCCACACAGACCCACAACATTTGCACAAGCATGAGCAGCACTTGACAGCCCCATCCTGTTCCTCCTCTCCAGGCAGCCAGGGTCAAAGTCTGCTAGTGGATGGGTCTCTCCTGTACCTGATCTTAAACACTTGGTCCATGTAATAGCTGACCCCTGGTGTCCCCCTGTTGCTGTGCTTGGACCAACAGGCCCCAGAGGTTTGTGGTTCCCTTCCCATTACTGGCACTCAGACCTCTTACCATGCTGGCAGGCTAGTCCAGCGCGAAGGTCACTGGCACCCACACGTACACAGTCAGAACTGAGAGTGCACCCATAAAAATTGTATTTAGAAGTAGGATTTGATAAAGCGTAGGATAGACTGCAGTGATAAGGCACAGAGTCAGACAAGCATACTAACCAACTTCTGTTTACACATGACCAGCCTCTTTTATCCCCTTTTCCCTCTATTTTCCTATGCCTGTTCCTCCTTGATTCACCCTTATCCCTCCCTATGGTCCTTTCCCTAAACAGTTTATACCAAATCTCACACATTGCCACAATCCCATTATATAGCATCCCATAATACACTTTACAAAGTCCCAAAATGCCCTTCCCCTTGCGTCACTGCAGCCCTTTAGGCCACATCTGAAGGGCATTACAGGGAAAGAATTTCCCTACTGACCCCTCTGCATGGGTTTCATTGCAGGGACAACAGTTTGATCGTCCTCCTTGGATGGTCCTAGGGAGCAACTGACTCAGTGTGCTTCCTTCTCACTGTGATTAGGTTCCTACACTCACCGTTTCTCCTTGGATACCCTCAGGGTCCCAGTGGTCAGCCCTAACCTCGCAACCACAACTAATAGCATAGGCGGAACTGCCTCCTGGCTATGTACATAAGGCTATAACAAATCCCACAACTCACACAAGCTCTCCTTTTTTTTTTTTTCCAGTTAGGTATGCAGAACAGATCACTGACATCTTGTGCTATAGTCCTCTGTATGACTGCTATCACAAAACTCAGTTTGCTGATGTCTTCCCTACCCGGGAGCCTGGCTGTCATTTGATATGATAATACTACTGTCCAAAAGGCAAGATGCAAAATGGGAAAACAGGTTAGAGATGGAGAAGTATCCACAAATGACAATTTCAGTTCAATCTTTGTATTGCTGTTTTCAGCCTTCAATAGCCTCTGATTGTAAAGTTAGTATTTTATAATGAGCTAAATTGCACTTTTTACTGACTTCTGAAATAGAACGTGCAAGGATCAATAGAAAGCTAAGCCTGATAGTTGTCTCCTGATAGGTTAGCATCATAGGCCTAAGAAGATGGCATATATAATTAGTGACAGATTCAGCTACAGTTTTTTATCACTGGCAGAATGATGTAACCCTCATTACAAAAGAACATTGTTTAATTGATCCATTTGCTCCCAGCAGTCCTGTGGTTTTTTTCTTACAACACAAAGGCCAAATTGTAGTTCAGCTTCAATCAAATGAAAATATTATATTGCAGCAGGAATAAGAAATAATCCTTGCACATTTTAATTATCATGGTTTAAATATGAGAAAATTATTATACTATTAATGTTACAAATGTTGCCAGAGGACATTTTAAATAATAGTTAAATTAGTGCAGAGAAAACATGAAAGGATTTTTCCTTTTTAATGTACCGACCCCCAACCTTTTCCTAGTTCCCAATTCTTTCTTTAGGTTTGCCAGAGTTCACTTAGCTTGGCATACAAGCCTCATCATTGCTAGCTCAAACATATATGAACAAGAGAGATTTTTATTCTCAATTATAGTGAAAGTCTTTAAAGCAACAAGTGTTATAATTAAGTCAGGCAAACCAATGTATAGTATATAGGTAATAATAATAACCCTCACATTTTCCTGCTAAAGGCTGAATATACTGCACAGAATTTAAACAAAATATCTATAGTTTCTAAATTGCTTTAAATAGGCAATCGTTTCAGAAAAGGGAGCTAATAACTTCTTCCCTCACCACATGGAATTCTGTGGGAGGAAAACAAAACAAACATTTTTATCTACAAAAGGCAATTGTAAAGAAACAAAAAGTACACAAAGTGCATCCTTCATAATTGACCAGAAGCCAAACTGAGAACAAGTTACTCCAGAGGTTTAATGGGGTATTGGCAAGAATGAAATGGTTCCTGCTGTGGCTTTTTTCTCACCTCTTGCATTTCACGTAACGGAATCTGTTGGCTTAAAGACTGAATCTCTTTAAGCAGCTTAATTTTTTTGCACCAAGCTCTATCCTACTAACTCTCCCCAGAATAATAAAAACTCTGGAGCATTCCCTTGCTAGAAAGTAATTAATTTCCTCTTCTCTGCAGATCATGCCAAATCAAGCACCGAGTACAATATACAAGAATATATTGAAAAGCTTGGTTACAGTTCTGTACCCCCTTATTCATTTTTACAGAGACCAAACTTCTTGACATCTGCAGTGTCTATATCTTTAGTAAGTGTTCTCAATCCTATTTGGGATACCAGGACAGTGTTGCAATACAAATACAGTATTTTATTCTCTTTGAAGAAGAATATTTCCCTTTTATTTTTCCTTTTTCCTTTTTCCTTGCCTTGCCTTGCCTTTGCCTTGCCTTGCCTTTGCCTTGTCCACATTATTCCTGCAGCTAACATCCACTTTGCTGCATTAGAGCTGCAGAGACACTTGCTTTGATTTTGTATATGTCAAGCTCATCTAAGGTAGGACTACAAGCTCAGAAGTAAAACAAATGGTTTTGAGCAATGAGATCTCCATATTTTAGCCACAGTTATGTCCAGACACATGTGAAAGAGCAAGGAGCAAAGGAAGAGCATTTTGGGATTACATAAGACTCACTATGGGATACTTAGGGGAAGAACCAAAGACAGAGAAAGGGTAGTTTGGGGAGGAACACACAAGGGAAAATAGAACAGTAAAGGGATAAAAGGTGATGGTTGCATATGAACAGGCTGCTGGTCTGTAAGCTTGTCTGGCCATGCTGGTCAGCAAGGTCTGTCCTGTCTTCTCATTATACTCCAAGTCTAACTGTTTTAATGGCTGGGGTATCTCTATGCATGTGTGTGTACAGTCAGACCACAGGTTCTAGGTGTGCATGTTCCTGTGGTGCAACATCTGCAGTGAGTGAGGACAGGGATGTCAGTGGGCAATTGCTACCAAATGTCAAGCCAGTCTACCTAGCTAGTGGGATAAGTGGCCCAGGGTATGTGCATGCGTATCCCAGAGCGAGTTATGTGGACAAGTTGGCTACAGGACCAGAGGAGTCCTGGAAAACTGCCAGAGAGACTGTGGGATCTGGGGGTTGACTGACAGACCTCTCTGTGTTTGTGTGTCTGTGTGGGAGGTGACTGCGTAGAGCAAGGATCCAGGACCAGCTACCAGGAGGACTGCGTGTGTGAGAGCAGCACCAGAGCTATCCACATTATTTGTATGTCTATAACGTATACATTTCCCACTAATGGACCTTCATCCTGATCAGCCAAAGAGGGAAATTTCTCTCTCCACCATAAAAAAAAACAAAATCAAAAACAAAAAAACACCAAACAAAAAAGTAGCAATGTTGATCCTTTACTTTGATGCTTCACTAGTGGTTTATTTTTGCCTTTCTCCTCTGTATTCTCTAACCTGCTTTGGTCACAGTCAAGATCCAACATGTTCAATTCATCTCTGGCATTCTTCTTTCATGTCTCCTTTATCTTCAAATTAAAATACAGTGCATTTCACAGGTAATGTCTAAGTGTTTGCGAATGGCATTTAATGTGAAAAGAATTGATTTAATATTATCCAGTATAGAACACTTAGAAACTTCTTTGCACTTTCAAAACTTCATACGATCTGTCTACATCATATTTAGATATGTCCGATCTAGGGAGAGGGAGCTACGGATTAAAACAGACCTTCGTATCAAATGCGTAAGTTCTAATAGGCTCTAAACATTGTCTTCCTTATGCAGAACAATAGTCTGCAAACTCTAGAGAGAAAGTAAGTCTGTTATTATTTTATTTGTACTGTTTTCAAGGCTGAGGCTTTCTTTTTTGTTGTCTTTTCAGTTTTCTTTTTTTAAAAACTTTTCACCACTGAAATTATTGCTTCTGAATAGAAATATCTATGGAATGAAATCACATCTATCTGTCATCTTATAAATACTTCAAATAAAATGTGTCGAACTACTTTAATCATGAGAGTATCTCATTCTGGAAGTTGATGTTTTGCAAATTTCTCTGTTGACCAGTGTGAGCTGTGACTTAGCTATATTAATACGTTTGTATAACAGTAGTTTAAAGCTTTGCAGAGTAGTACAAATACCTCAGGACAAAAAGAAAGTAATTTTAAAAAATAAGGTAAAAATAAAATGTCACTGTAAAGGCTTGATGTAGCCACATGACACACACACAAAAAAACGAACACATTTGCCCAGATAACGAGAGGAAGAGGGAGTCGGGAACTAAGGATACACACAAATAGAGCAACTAGGAATCAGCCCTGTCCTCTCCCAGTGTGTTGCTGGTCAGCTCATCCACTGCAGTGTATAATAAAGGTGATTTACTCCTTCCCTTATCATCTCCCTTGCAGGACTGAACTGAACAATACTTATTATATGTTGTCTTGTGGCTAGCTTTTCCCTGCTGATTCCTCAGTCTTTCAGATTTTGTTTTCCTTTTCTTGTTCTTATGAACCTTTTTATCTTTAAAGTGGTTTCAGACACCTTATGGAGAAATATTCTAATTACATGATTCCCGTGGGTGATTGGAGAAAAAAATGTAGTTATGAACTAACTGACAGTATTCCCATAAGTGATTCATCCAGTTCAATAATATTAGATATAATTTAATTTGAAAATATATTTAGCTATTTAGACAATGAAGTATATGACACTCTCCCTTTAAGTAGCTCCCTGGAAGCTACAGTCATACCCCTTCTAGAATCACTGAGGTCATGTTCATAAGATATACAAACAGGTTTACAACATTTTTGTGTATCAACTAAGTTCTTCAAAATCTGTGGTGAATAATTAATTTGTGTGATTCACCATTAACAAAGATTTATAGGTTAAAGTGTTGACAGAAATTTTTAATGCACTGAGTGAAAAAAAGAATTAAAAAAATATTCACTGCTATCGTACAGTTTCTTTCATTAAAAATATCAAAAACAATCAAAACCCCTTCAATATCCCAAACCCAAACCAAACCAAACAAACAAAAAACCAAACCAAAAAAACCCACAACCCTATCCAAACTCCAAGAAATTAAATTTGTAATTTTCAGATCAGGTAAAAACTGCATACCAAAGAGCTCAAAATCCCAAGGTGAGTAGTAAATACTTTATTCTGTTCTTGAAATCTTCTACAAAAATGAGTTACTGAAAGTGAGAAAACAAATGAAAAACAGATCTTTGGGCAGAATCTATCCCTTTACATGCAAAGCCAAGGAAATCTGATCTAGTATTCTGATACCATAACCCAATCAAATACACCAACAGGAGCATAGCTGCAGGTCTTTGAGTAGTCCTACTGGGACACATTCCTGACCAAATATTTTGCTAGAATAAACACTGAAAAGCATGGATGGAAAATACTGTTAGGTTGCCCCCCCCCCCCCATTTTTCATTAATTATATTAAATAAGCAAAATAACCTGAGGATGATCTCTCAGCCTTATCGTTGCATGTTTTACCAATTGTTGTTTTAAGAGACACCTTTATCATGTCAGTGTGTAAACAGATTTTTCTTAGCACCCTAAAGAATAGTAAGGATTAAGTAGTAAAAAAATTCCAATTTTTTTTTTCTTTCTTTATTTTCTGTTCATTTTTTGTTAGAGACCTGACTGAACTGGGATATGAAAGTAAGGAATTGTGCTTAATCAAGTGTGGTACTGAATGGCACTAACTGCAAATTACAGAGGTGACATTTCCCTGTTGTGCCAAGCACATTTACTCGTGCACTGGTTTTGAAAGTGCATCCTATTCTTAGTGCTCAGTTATGACATTACTGGCTACCTGCCTTTGCAAATCCCCTGTATAAGAGTACAGTCAGGCTAAAACATGTCAGAAAAGTATGACAATGTTTTTTTGCCTAAGAAAATTAAAATAGTGGAAAACAAATCTGCATGAAATGTAATCTTCATGGAGAATTAAGTGCATGTTTAAAAAAGCCAACTTAGTTTACCAGAGGCTCTAACAGCTTTAAAAAGCGGCATCACTTCTGAAGCTGAAGATCTGGTCCTATAAGATTTTAAAACAGCATGTTTTAAAAGAATGCTTCTTGCATTACTACATTTTTGTATACTTATATAATTCTAGTATATTTACGTACTACCTACCGAAAAGCACCCGATAGTTTAGAATGATGTCAGTAAATTCATTAAGTAAGCTTCAATAGCCATTAAGCCATTCAATATGAGACAAATTCAAACAACAGATAGCAAATTGTTAGACTTGATCCCCAGTTAATAAATAAAATAATAATAATGAAAAGCTAGTATAAAATATGAACACTGTTACCTCTTAGATTTTTCTGTTAACTGCAGAATAGAGGTCAAGAAATTAACATGAGATTGCAGTTCTTTGTTTTTTTTCCTTGCCTTCACTGAGAGTTTGACATCCATCCAGACTCATTAGTTTTAATTTCTGAAAGAAAACATCCAGAAGCAAATGATCAACATAGTGTTTAAGTCTCATTTATGGTAAAACCCCATAAACCCCATACACTGCTTGCACAGTTTTTAATTTCTGTCCAAGTCTTTTGTGAAGGCTGTGTGCATATATGCATTTCCAAATCTGATGTGGATACAATTTTGAAGTATTGACTACTGCTATTTAAATGCAAATTAATATGACAGACTAATTATTTTTTGTAGTAGCTTGCAGGATATGTATCATGGAAAAAAGATGAGAAATCATATGAATATTAGCATTCAAATTGTATGCAACTTGCAATTAATAAGAATTGAGCCTGCATGCAAGCTTTTTCTGATACAAAAGAGTATCACTGAAATTAGTCAAGAAATAAACGTTCTTTCTGCATAAGAGTCCTACAGATGGGCAAGCATTTACAGACTCAAATTCTACTTGGAATTCATCACATGCTTTTTTAATTTATTTTTTTTTTTAGTTCAAAGTATATTGATGCCATTTATTACTGGTTCTACTTAAAGTTTTTTGGGGGGTGGGGGCTAAATCTTCTTTTGCCTCATTAAGTAAAGGCTTTGCTGAGAAAAAGGTATCCAGGACTTACAGAAAAAAACTCATATTTCAGCATTGGATTCTTCAAGGGAAAGAACTGCATAAAAAGTACATTATTCATTGCTGGGTATTGCCAGACATGATGTCACTTGGGGTTCCCAAAGTAGGAAACACAAAGAGGTAAAGATAATACAGTTAAAGACACAATGATACTGCACTAACAGCTATGCTTGCATATTTTATCCCTTTGAAGAAAACTGATTTTTTTTTTCTTTTCCCATTTTATGGAAAATCTGCTACCACTCTTAGCACACTGGTATCAAACCACTCTCCAAACATGTGCCTGCCTGTCTGTGTGATTAATATGCATTCCCACCAATGTTGTTATTCTCTGCGTGTGCATGTGTGATTTTTTTTTTCTTTAATTTATAGTTGATTTCAATTGTTTCTCTTCTGAAAACCACACATCACACTTTTACACCAGAGAAGGCAATATCAAGGAAGCTATTTTTCCAAAGTACAAGCATTTTGATTCATTTATCTATATAGATGATTCTAGTCTCTTTGAGTGTTCAATAGCAAGCAATAAACAGCTTGGGTCAAATGATGTTTTGATTTAAACAAGTGTCAATAGAAAAACATGCAAAGAGATTTGAGCATATCAGACTGATCTGAGCATAGTTACAGTAGTCATCTGTAGCATATTCAAACAGATCTGCTCCATGAGGTTCTCTGGTCTTCTTTTCGAAGTAGCGCAGATGTAACTTTTTTCACTAACCATCTAGTTTTATACATGTGATACGACTTTGTACAAGAGGTTTTAGTACTCTATATACAGTCTCTAAAATGTCCTTATACATAGCTACGACAAATCCTTATTTAACCCTCATGTTCACAGAAGATATTGAAGATATTATTAATTCCTTACTTTTTGTTTTGTTTTGGACATCTTAGCTAGTCTAAGTGAAAGAGTCAGGGCAAGTAAATTCTGTTATCACTGAAGAAAAGTACATAACAAAACTTTTATTCTTCAGGCTGCAGTTAACAAGTTTTCATGCTATTCTTCAATTCTTAAAAAGCAATACTTGGATTTTGCTTATTTGTTAATTGCTTCTCCTTCAGACTTAAGGCTTCAGCCTTAATGGTAGAAAAGACTTAGTCACCTTTTGCTGTTAAGCACAGTTTTTATCGCCGATGAAAGTTAGCCTCTTCTGTAAAGAAATGCCATCCTCTCAGGAGTTCCACACTCGCTTCTTTACACTGCATTTTATGGAAATCACTAATAACAAAACAAAACAAAAAAATCCTGCTATGAGACCATTCTAAATTAAATGTGTAAAGTTTTTGTCATAGAATTTCCTGTGATAAGAATTCAATCTATACCTAGATAAAGATCTGGGATTAATCATCAGATTCGTGACAGCTATTGAATGGCATACATGACCACAATAACTAAGGGACAAATCCCTCATTATGCTGAATATTCATGTAATTGAAGTGATAAAGACATACTAAATTCATGTTCTTTCAAAGAAAAGTACAATTTCTTGTAAAGAGGAATGCATTACTCGCTGAAACTCAAGACATTCTTAGAGGTATAAAAGAGGAAAATACTATAATAAAATTCAGTATGGAAGACAGAATTCCAGTCGCCAGTAAAGAAGGAAGATATATACTCTTAGATAAAAGTTGATTATTATCTCAGTGACTGTAAGCAAAATAGAAAGATATGTGAATGCTTGAATTTGTGTCATAAATGTAAACTCGTTGGCTAAAATAGTTGAAAGAGGACCCTTCTTAGTAACACAGATATTACGTGTAGAAGTAATTGATAATCTATAGAAAAATCTTCAGGAAAAAAATAAAATCTTATTCAGCATATTTACAATAGGCTAAGGTAACATTCAAGGAAATAAATGCATTAAGTGATTCTTCCCCATTCACTACAATGACAGCATTCAAAACTGTATACTGGAAATATTCATATGCACAGTCCTTTTAAAAGTGCAGTATAACATGTAAAGACATCACTGTATGTTAGTAGCAAAAACCCTCAGGACGTTCGCATTCTTGTGAAGATCACAGCATGTATTAATCATTTTCCTACACTATTTTAGAGACTACAAGGCAAATTTAGTACAAGGCTCTAGTCCTAAAAACTCACAGTTGTCATTACCTTATATTTGAGAATTGCATATTTTGTAATACTATTTATCAGCTTTGTTAAGTAGGAGTACTATATCCTCCTTCATGTTACCAAAAGATTATTGAAAAGAGAGAGACCTTGCTTAATGTAATATTGGTAGTCCATTGCCTTGCTTAGTATAATATTGGCAGTCCATTGCAGACCAAGTTATTGCTTCTCAGATACCAGGATAATTCCCTGTTTTAAGCATTCATCTATTTTGGGTGAGTAGTTAGCCTGGAAACTCATTTATCCCATTTAGATGTACTCCTTTAGAGAGTGGAGAGATCACTTCACACTATATTCTCAGACACACAGAAGACATAAGTCTTTTTCGTGGACTTTGTGTTTCAGAACATATCCTGACTAATACAGCGTTAGCCATATAGAGCGTTAGCCATATACAGCTTTAGTCCAGGCTTTCTGGTTCCAGCTGTTTTTTTTTTTTGTATAAACACAGTGCAATGTCATGCAGAAAGCAAGATAAATCAGTAATAAATGTATAAAACATTACAGAAATAAAACTGAACTTGGACAAAGAGATGCAATTGTGGTTTAAATCGGTACAATTCTGTTCAAACACAGCCTTCAGAACTTTATTCAATAGTGCTTGGTAGGGTTTAATACAAATGTAATTATGGATGAAGACTAAATCATTATTAGTTATATGAATAATAATCCTTGTACTTGTCATTCACAGCTTATTAACCATAAAAAGCTTTGAGTGAATCAATATAAAAATCACCGTCAGCTTGCTGATACTGCCCATCTTAGGCAATTCATTTATTTCAAGGCATAAGCTATTTCCCTTTGCAGCCTTTATTTAGTTTATTGGTAATCAGAGGTGGTTCTAAACAATCATCTCCATACCACAGGCACTTACTGAAAAAGGAAAAAACACGTATTCCTTTCCTCTGAAGTCTTGTTATCTACTATCATATCAATAGCCTCCACCTGCAAGAAGATTGCTACGTCTTCGACTGGAGGCTACATAAGTCAATGGGATAAAATCAAACTCTAGTTTTGGGATAATGTTGTTCATTTCTTTCATCTACATGAGGCATGTGTCTGGGTCGGGGCTTCCACAAAAATGGAATTTTTGACATAATTACACTTTAAGACAGAATGCATACATTTGACAACCTCAGTACGGCTGTGGACTTGCTACTGACATGGTGCCATAGTCTTAACTTCCAAAGCTGCACATTCCGAGTACCTCAGTTGAAGTACAATCCCCTCCACTAACTTTTCCCTTCTTATACAAAATCCTTTCAATTTTCTGGTTTATCTCAAATAACTGAAAATTGACTGAAAAAAATGTTTAATCTGGGCCAGACATTAGAAAGGTGTACAACCTTGCAGAAATGGTAGGTATTTGAAGGGAGTCGATTGTCAATGCAAAGTTATAATTCCAAGTCTTATCGACAGCAGCTTTTCATTCTCCTCAGAGCATAGATTCATGATTCATGGTGGACCTTGTACTTATAATAAACAGTAAAAGAAGTTGTGAGTAGCTTCTTTAACCTCTGAAGTATGCTCAGGGAACAACTAAACTCTGCATCGTGAGAAACGGGACAACTTCCAAGCATCCTAGCACTGATTTGGACTTCCATAGGAAGCAATATCAGTGGCTTAGCATCTGCCGATTTATCAGCATCAGGCAGTTCTGTGGGCATTAGATGACAGCTTGTGCACAGTGTATAAAGCCACGTCCCACAAATTCCTCACTTCTTGCCTTCGGAGCCACTTGTGAAGACTCATATCTGTGAATAAACACATCTGAATATGGCCACCCATGATCTTGTAAAGCTTCTGACTCAGATATGGAGGACTAGTTTGTGATACTTTGCTGATGCTAAGTAGTTAGTTATTTCTTAAGAAGCCCCAGTTATGCATTTACGCTATTTCTGGCATAAGAATCTACCCAGTGAAACTAATACAATCCTTTAATTTACTTAATGACTTTTTTGTTTCTTAAAAAATAAAATAAAAAATTCTGCTACTACTGTTTTGCATCTGTAAATTAAATGGTCTACAAAGGCAGAGAGTGGAAAATGGCAGTTTTGAGAGCTTCAGCTCATTCCTGGAAACATCAGCAGTGAAGAACAGGAAGAAAACAATACATCCGACAGCTCCAATTATGGTGCCCTACAGAGCTTAACTGCCTACTTCAAATCTTTCCACACCTTTTACTGAGGAACAGCGGAGTGATAAATATCCTGAGGAGTTGTCTTGTTTTCCTAAATACTCTATGCAACTAGTTCAGTTTAAGGAAAACCAGATCCATAATATTCTCACCACAAATTGAAGCCATTTCTATGTCACAAAAGTAAAGGTGCATTTGAAACCACTAATGTATTTTTGACCCTCTAAGATACAGTAAAATATCAAACTTGACCTAAACTATTAATATTGAACTTTTTTTGGGGGAAGGGGTCTCTTTAACATTTGGTTTCACATGCTGTATCTAAATTTGCCTGAAGTATTATTTTTCATAGATATTATTTAGGTTTCTGAAAATAAGACTTTAAAGCAGAAAGCACACCAAACTTTTAGGCAATATAATAATAAATATGATTCTACTAACAGCTCTGCATTGCATAAGTATTTTAATACACTTACAGGGCTGAGATGAACCACACTGAGTTAACAGTAGATTCTTTCTCATATTTGAACCTGCAGCCATTCACCAAAAAAACTGTAATTCTCCAGGTGACTGGAAGACCATACAATGTCACAGTGCAACATAAAACCTATTGGCAAATCAAAAGATAAAAACATATAATATTGCCATTATAAATATTCCTTGTAACTCAAGAGATATCATTTCCAGAAAAAGAGCAGAAAATATGCCATGTTTTTAACATTTTGTAATGATTCCCTAGAAAAAATTACAACAGTGTTAAAGCATTTCTTGTCTACTATAAATAATATCTACGCACAAAAAAGGTAATTTAGTAACACCTAGCAAGGATATTCAAAGGAGGGAGTATACTGATAGCAAAAGCACAGAAAATATAGATGATTCTTTATGTTATCTGGGAAGGTAAACTCTTCCTGATAGAACAATGAAGTTTCCAGATGAGGGCTGTTTAAAGGATCACTGTGATACCAACTGGTATTATTCTACTTTGCTGCTTACCACAACTTTAAACCCTTGCTTCCAGTGGACTCTTCTCCCTATTCAGTTTTCCGCTTACGGCTTGGCACTCCTTTACTTAGCTTCCAACTTCTACTTCATAAATAGTAACAAAGAAAATAGCTGGTATTCATTTGTAAAAATCCTAAAGAAATAATTCTGTTTTTAAACACTGCCCTTCTCAACCTTGAATATTTTCCTTCTTGGCATCCCTGGGGTCGAAGCCTTGCTGTGTAATGGACACATCCACGGTCTGGCTATGAAAGGGAACACTAACCACACACTTACTGTGTGACCCTGAGCAGGGCAATTTGCGGCAGTGCCCATTTCCTGTCCTTTGACTGTATGCCCAGTCATTTTATATAGGAAACAATTTTGTGGGAGCAATTGTTTATTGCCATAAATGTATTCAATGCTGAGAACAATGAGCCCCAGACTTCACTTTAGCGGCTACATATTGTAAATGCATGTGTGTGCATGTATGCACAGTCACACACATTTTCTTTACATATATACTCTTCAAACATTCTATAATCTCTCTCCCTGTTTTTATATATATATGTTACAATATACATATATATTCTTACAGTGGCATAATATTATAGTATAAACTGGTAATACAGTACCAGTAACTGAGTGTTAAGCTTGCCCCAGCTGATCATAGGTATTAGAGGATCCACTATATCTGTGCTTCCAGTTCTCTTTATTTTGTACTGCCATAGTGGTACAGAAGATGTAATAAACGATTGACAATATGCAGAAAATAATTAATTCTGCAAGTGCTTATGAAGGATGCTTTTGAGAATTAGCACATATCACAAGGACAGTGCTGAACCCAGAAAACTCCAGTGACTTTGTCCACACAGGAGCAGTGCTGGAGTTTCCCATGAAGTGCAGCAATCTAGACAGTCAGCAAAACTACATAACATAATTGCAGATTATAAAATAGAGAACCATTCTGCATAATTTAGTCCCTAACAATATCAAACATATGATATGTTGCATTTCTGCATATAGAAATTTAATGCAATAATGTAAGTACAGTGTATATTTATTAGTAACATAATACAATATTAATGTAATCAATATGTAATAGTATCATAAAGCAATGTATGAGCTGATGGCTTCCTATTTTCATAACATTGATACAATAAATACTATACCTCGTCTTGGTATCAATATTTTATCTTGGAGAAGCCTTTTATCCCTGATTTCTGAGAGTTTAATACACTTTGGCTTTTGAAACCAAGAAACCAGCCAGCATGATTTTCTGGTACTGTATTCAGCTAGCTTCGATATCTCTTTTACAAAAATAATTCTTTTTTGTCACTCAGTTGGGCAAAGGAATAGGAAATTTTTGTTTCCTCTTTGAAAAACAGTCACTAAAATTGAAATCTCAAAGAACAATAGAAGCAGAGAAGATTAATATCTTTAATCATTGCGAGAAACATTTAAAACACTGAATAGTGATTTTTTAAAAAAAACTATGTTTCATTTAAACATTCTCTTAAATTTTCAAAGCAAAACAGGACCAAATACATCTAGAATATCATTATATCATAAGGATAGAAATAGTCAGACTTAGCAGGAAAGTTAGGATAAATAAGTCCTTAATATGCTGTAGAAAAAAATACCTTGCGATCAAATGCAAGTGCTAACTTAAGGGCCGGACCACCAAAGTCATATTTATGCTTTATATAAATTAATCTTAGAAGCATATCACTCATTTTTTTCTTTCTATTCTTTCTCAATAAAAGATGGAAGATATAGGGTTTGACCTTCCAAACAGACTGGACAAATTCATAAGCAGAACTTTAGTATCATGGACAGACATTTTATTATATATATGCAGTAGCATCTGTTTTACACCAAATGACTACAACTGTTACAAAAACTATAAGGATTACAGGATTACAGAATTACAGTTTTATCTTTTATTAAGTAGTTTCATTAGTTGTATCAGAGCTCTCTGTTGTTAACAGAGTAAAACTGTTCTCAACTTTCATCCAAATATGAATAATTTTCATATTTTCTTGTTCTCTTCAGGTTTTAAAATGAACACTGGTGAAGATTTAATTTCTAGATTAAGATTCATCAATCCTATATATTCTCTACATACACACCAGATATGTGGAGGTCCTTTTACCAAAGATGGTCAAGTTAAAATCAATGCTATTCAAACTCCAAATGTCAAGACAGAATTTGCCTTTTCTGTTAGTAGATAATCACTTAGAATAACTGTGTTTGTCAACCAGGTCCTCACATTTGTTCAAAGAATTAAAGAATGCAGCTGAGGAATCATGATGTTTATCCACATGATCATCAATACCAGATTACTTATTGGTAAATCTTTAATAAAATATATTATCCAGGCAACAAATCATTCATTTTCTGCTTTCTACACTTTTTTTTTCAATAATTTTCCACTGTCTGTTGTATTTTCTCCTGTCCTGGGAGACAATTAATATTATTTATTGTTTGTATTTCCCTGGAGAGTCACCAAATTCTCCAAAACTTTTATTCTTTAAAACGAACATCAGTTTCTATTGCAGAATTCCTGTTCCCCTAGCTTTTCTTTTTACAGCTGCTCTCTAAATTTATTTCTTGAAAGTTGACTTCTAACATAAACAAGTTGTGTATTCTTTCTCTGGATATCTATATATCTAAGCAATACGATCTAAAAATATCACTGCAGATAAATAAAACTTAAAAAATACACTTTGAAACGTAATGATGTCCAATTAAACGTGCTAGAAATAACATTTCATATTTTTTGCTTCAGCATAATATTCTTTCATATTGAGATATAAGTCACCAAAGAAAATTATGCTTTTCAGAATATGGATTGTCAAAGAAGTGATAACTTAGCTTTCCGTATTTATGTCATACCAGTGAATGCCATACAAATTGCGGTTCATTTTCTAGTGAAAGGAAAGCTTTTTTTGACCAGCTGTGCTTCTGGGTTTCTGAAAGACAGACTCTTTTCTTTTTCATAAAACACACAGATGCCAAAATCAGAAATTTCCTGGCAATTTGCGGATGAATAACTATAAATTTGCTGAGTTCTCCTAGCATTTTTTACAGCTTCTTTTTTTCTTTTTTTTTTAAAAAAAGCATATGTAATAATATAATGCATGTAATAGAGAGATATGTAATATAAAAAAATTCCAAAAGGGCTTTGTTTTGTTTTGTTGGTTTTTTTCTGGGTTTGTGAGACTTTTTTTCAAGCTATCTTCATTTTTTGCCTCCTTAGGAGTGAGAACAGTCTCTTTCTTTCTTATTCAGTTTACCTTGAAAATATCTTATAAGTCTTATGGATTCTTGTTCTAAACCAACACATAAATCTATATAGATATGGAAATGATAATTTTGTCTCAAGTCAGTTAACGTGCATCTATCTGTTAAGATTCTGCATGTGGTTTTCTATAGAAACTGCTTTTTTAGAAAGGGTGTACAGAATCAGAAATACATAGAGCGGTGCAACTAATTTTGCAACAAAATAAGGCCAAGTACTCAAAGGGCAAAGGCAGGGCTAGGAGCAGGGCAATCAAATCCCTTACATCATTTCTAAACACATCTTTGTTACCCACTGTTCAATGACTCAGATGAGTGCGGGTCTGTTCGTGACTTACATTAGTGAAAAATGGACTGCAATGTTTCTGAGCTCACATACATCACACCAGTGTAAATGGCAATGTAGTGACAGAATCTGATCAGCAGTGCCCTTGCCATAGGTCTACATGTAATTAAATCTTTAAAAAATGATAGATGTTCTGTAAATGCCATCAACAACTGGATATCTCAGGAAATGCTCTCTGGTTTGGATATCCTATACTTGTGGAAGAAAATAAAATTAAAACATTGAACAGCAAAAAAACAGTTAAATTTTTGCCCTTTTCTCCTTTTATCATTCTGAAACTTATAAACCCTACAGCATGAACCAGCTTCTCTGCCACAGCTAAATATGAGGATAACATCATTACTTTAAGTTCTCATGGATTTTTGTCATTCAATAAGAGCTGAGGGAAGAAGAAGAGAACTCAGGTTCTTCAGAGTGAGCAGTAAAGCGTTATTTCTGGGAACTCAAAAATTTAATCATCAACTACTGTTTCAAGAAATCTATGGAGTAGGAGGTTGGAACACAAGATAACAAGATACGCACAAAACTTCATCAGTACTCGGAACTGCATCCCTCAAAGGGCTCTAAACTGCAGTAAGAACCTATATTCTGCCTCATTTGTTATTGTCTCTGTCTCTTACAGTTATTCCAATATTATCTTAACAGTATGGCCACTGGTCCAGGCCCTACCCAAAGAACAAAATAGAGCCCCTTTTCTAGAGCACCACAGGCACTGACGTGTGCATTCCATGCATCCTCATACTTAACACCCCAGCCCCTTTAAACCGCTTTATTCTCTGAACATGCCACAGTTGCCCATTGACAAATCTGACCTTCTGTCCTCTGACGTTGGCCAGACTGTCCTTTGACAAAAGCATGCCTACAACACAGCTGATCCCTGTGTTGAACGCAAGTCTCCTGAGAACCTGAATGTCATGGATTTTGAACTTTTGCTCCTCTGGGTAAATGCAGAATGAACAACTGTTTTTCAACATCTGTGAAAAATTTTAGTCAGAGAGCTTTCAAATTCTTTGTACATTAAGCCATTAGTTTAGTAATGGAATGATTTATCTTGACCACACAGGAAAAAAGTCTCAGACTAGAAATATTTTAGCTTTTCTCTGCTGACAAAAACTAAAGTAAATATTAGATATCAGTTGTTTTTCTCCGTATGCTCCCTCCTCCATCGGGATGGAGACTATTCCTGGAATCTAGAGCTTGAACCTGCAGGAGTGATGAGGCTCACATAACCACCAGCAGCAGCTTCTCTGCACTGTATCTGGCATTTATTTTTCTACCCTGGAAGTTGTGCCTGTGATAACAGAGGCAGTGACACACAGCATTTTCTCTGGTTTTCTCAGCAATGACATGACTGACATATTTTATAATCCTCCTCCACACAGCAGCATATGGTGCCTACCCTTTCTCATCCTGTACAAGACTTGGTATTTTTTCTCTGTCAGTCATAAGACAGGTTTTTGCTTTTTGCTGGCTGCACAAGCCGTGGAATTTCATACAGCAGTAGTTATTTCTTTGCCAATCTCATACCTCTTGGGGCCCAGACTTAGCATAAGTTGTTAACTCTTGGTACAACTTTTATTCCAAACATAGCTAGCATTGAATGATCACTGACTAGCACTGTTCTTTAGAAGGACTGACTCTCAAAGTGTGTGCAAACTAAAGGCAGAGGTATGATATAGCAATTCAGCACAAAGATTAATCACTCTCATTACCACTAGAGTAAATGTATCTATTAGTAGAGGGCCTGTTAACATCACAGAGAAACGGCAGAAGATGCATGCATGGTCATCCACCCTTTTTGCTCCACCTTGATGTGAGACGACAGTCATATAGCACATTAAAGCAGTACAACACTCAAACTCATACACCACACTACTCAACTGAGCTTGTTCATTTAGGGTCAGAATCATGCTCAAACACCTGTGCTTAGTGTTCCTTCCCAGCTCTGTGTGCAAGAAAAATGTGCCCAAACAACTGTACCTCATTGTGTGATCCTCTCCTCTGTTTGTCAGGGATCTCATGAGTCTCACTGACTCATCCACTCACAAGAAACATTATTAAATTTGTCACAAATCTTTATCAAGAAACTACACTTACCACATGAGAGGTGACCTTTGGTGAGTGCATAGCAACCTGTGGAAAAAGGCAGAAATGGATATCCCAAAAAGAATAAAACTACTCAGAAACGGAAAAGTCCAATCATTCATGCCTTAACATACCCATCCAGGCTGAATGAGACAAAGTCTAGGCGACTGTGCAGCACCTGTAATTTCCTGGGATGTTGGTGAAAGATTCCGGTACTGATAACCGTGCCACAGAGATGACTTCCTGTATTTGGCTTCAGCAGTGGTACTTTCTGCTCTCCCCTTTTGCAGTATTTCTTATAGGTGTTTTTAGAACATAGGGACTTTCTTTTTTACTTCCAGCCATCAGATTGAAATGTAAAAAAATGAAGAAAAAAAGAGCAGATTTTTCTTTTTTAGTTTGTACAATAATCTCCATTATATTTTTCTCTTATTTCTGAAAAGTGATTTAGTCCTTAAATTCTCCTCACTTCTCAGGTCTCATATTAAGGACAGTGAAAAGAGAGCATTTTAATTCATGCTGAAGTGGTTTGCTAAACTGACACTCAACTAATACTCTTAATTTAGGTGAGACTTCCCAAGGCATGCTAGGAAGAGGAACCAAAAATACAGAGATTCAACAGAACACTGAGACCTGGAAAGTAATTGGCTGAATGAGGTTTTTTGGTAATGTTATTTGCCATGGTTACAGATTATTTATTCACTTGTTCCAAATGTCAGTCTCATGCTTTCAGCTTCTACAAGGTTTTGGGGGAAGTTCCAGATGGGTTTGGCTCATGCTAAGTGGAACCGAAACCTGGTTATTCCAAAACCAGCAGCAAATCCACCTATGAATCTGTTACAAAAAGTCTTACCAACCATTCCTAGACTGTCTTCTTCCAATAACCCCATGGCTGTTTTATTTCAGCATGTTCCCTCCAAAACATTCCCACCCCTTTGCAATGCCTGACATAGATTTTTTTTGCACTTAAGATTTTTATACGTTGGACACAACAGGGTTTTTTATGAATCACATGGGAAGTAAATAAAATCTCTACAGTTAGAAGGACAAGCAATATCCTGAAACACACATCAATTTCTTAATGAAGACTAAGTCCTGCTTGTCATTTTACTCCCTATTAATCTCATTCTTATATTCCAGTAACAACCTTATAACAAGCACAGAATAGTTAGAAATTCTTCCATGACAAGCAACAAAGAAGTAGAGTTTTTGATTAGTTTCTGTTAGCTGTAATATCTAGAAATAATGTAAAATAACGTATTGAATTTATGATAAATAAAATCCATGTATTAAAAGACTATGAATAAAACTTTGAAAGTAATGTTGTTATTGTGAAGAGAAAAAAAGGCAAACACCATTAAGTTTAAACCTCCATTGCTCCATGTTTTTTCTTTTCTTTTTTGGTAACCCAACAGGATATTAAAGAACCTAAAAAATTATGAGTAAAGGATCCCATATCATTGGTGCTTCAAGAGAATATCTTCAATTGTCCCAAATTTTATGTTGGCTATCAGAACTTAATTTTATGACAGACCGAACTTGTGCTTGAAGGCTGAGTGTTGATCAGGCAGTTGCAAATGAGGTAACCGTTAGGGAAGGGTACACCTCTAGTCTTTGAGGCCCGAGGACCTAACTGGAAGGCATTGAAAGATCTGTGCATTTAAGATAGCTATTAGTGCAGAAGGAATAAGACTAGATGAAGTATTTCTATCCAAACCTTTTCTGATGAATAACTGCGGTTTTGATAAGGTGATTTTCTGTGGAAACAGTTTGCCTGTCTTGAAATAGATTTCTCAGCATAAACCTAGGATCTAACTTGAAGAAAAATGCTGGTTTTGTAAAGTTCTCCCTCTCTTGTCTGGCAAAAATTAAGAGTTCTCACAACTGAAGAGAGAGAAACCATTTAGAGCAGCATTTATCAAATCAGCCATTTCACAAACACCCACTAACTTGTAAATATATAATGTCGTTGAAGATATGTTGCCTATCCAGAACAAAGTAAGTGCAAAAAGGACACAACAAACAAGCTAGGGGAATTCAAAAGCACACCAGCATTTTTTTGGAAAGAAGAAAATATAAAAAAGGAAATTTTTTCACACTGAGCAAACAGAAAGGTAGAACTAAGTAATGAACAGACTTGCTGAGTGAAGTGCTCTATCCTGCCTTGAAAACATTAATATCTGGTAAATCATAAGAACTGTAGAACCTGCATCAATTTTGTGACACCACTTAGTCTGTGTAGGTTCATATTTCAGAGTCTGTTTAGTTGTCATTAAGCTGTTTGCCTTAAACAAAAAAAGGGGGTGTGTGTGTCAAAGCTTATAAGCCAGTTATGTTTGATTGATCAAATTATTTTCTTCTTCTGGCCATGTACAGCATGTACTTTATTTTATATCTAAGCAATGAACCACAAGCTGTATGGCAGCGATTCTTGGGGGAGTCAGTCTGAAAGAAGCTGCCCAAACAGCACCCTTCACCGCACCTGCACTATACGTTGCCTTGGAACGGTGAATCAGTAAAAGAGTATTATGCATGTGACTGGAAGAAGAAAAGCTGGGATATGAGCAGTAAATGTCACCAAAATTCATTTGGTGTGTTCAGATTTACCAGCATGAAAACAACATCATTGCTCTGCGGTCAGCAAAAAAGATGTTCTGCAAGTGTTTGCAGATCACATGGCAAAGGTTTCTCCGGTTACATTCTTGCACACGAGATCTGCTCTTTGACACCTTCAATTTGACATTTTACAGGGATTAGGAACATAAATCAGAAAGAAAAGCATGAAAGGCACTTTTCTCCCTGTGGCTGACTACTGCTAATCTTAAGTCAACAAATGTCAGATTTCAATTTTACTGAATTACTGCATCACAGACTGCAAAAATCAATCTTGGTTGGTTTTATGTTCTAATTATTTCACATACAATGAGTGGGGGAAAAAATAATTCTGCTTTACCTGTCTGACACCTGCTTACAATAATAATTTTGAACATCTGATTGAAGCAATCAGAATTGCCAAAAATATACTGGCTATACAATGTACTTTATTTTTTTTTTTTTTTTTTTTTTTGTATTTTATGTTTTGTGAAGGAAGATCCCACATCATGACTTCAGCCATTTTTTCTCTATATAAAAATACAAAAGAGTGCTTTAGAAATTGACCATATATCACTGAAAGAAATGAATGTCCTAGGAAATATTTTATTACGCTGGAACTTTTTCATGGACACTAATGTGAACATAAATAAAAGTCAAAGACTTCAAGGACATATGAATTTCAAAGTTATTTATGAATTACTCTAACAGGAAAAGTATAAGGAAATACGAAACTTTTGCAAATTAAGATTTTTGTCTTAGAATTTTAATGTTAAATAATTTTTTACCTTCCATGCTTTATAGATGTTATCCTGTATGATAAGGAAATGGCTACTGAATCAAAATAAACATTATTTAATTTAAGTACATCCTTATTCAACACAATCTGAGAAAAGCGTTAAGAAGATTTCACACTTAGCACCACTACTTAATTGTGCTTATAATGTGACTGCCCTCATTATTGTGGATTAAACTGACATTGATTCTTCATAAAATATTTGGTTTGAGAATGCTTCCTGCCAATCTTCACAGTGATCTTCACAGCTTTTCTTGACCTAAAACCCTTCCATCTTTGATGGACTTTAAGATCTCTGAATCAGACTGCTTTTATTTATTTATTTATTTATTTATCCTACATCCAGCAGTGTAACTACAAAGTTGGCATATGGGGAGAGATTGAATTGTCACAATCAATCCCCAGAATGGATTTTTAAAGCCTTTAAAAAGCCACATGTCTTTGCAACTGATTTTGCAAGGATGTAAGTGTTGAATACGTCTCTTCAAGCAAAACAAAACAAAAAAGGAATTAGTACTGGAAGAACACTGTGAATTTTAGGCACAAAGTGGGTGGCGGCTTCAGACAACAGATGAGAAAACAGCAATAGCCATGATGCAAATATCATCTGTATTTGCAGCAAACATTGGAAAAAGTAGGTCTGCTGCTGATGCTGTCCCTGCTGAGGCTGAGGTGAGGGTTAGGCGGTGTCCCACGGCAACTACTCCCAGCTGTCTTCAAGTCAGCACGCCCAGCTGCTGAGCCAGCACCCTTACCCCCTTGTAGCTTTCCCAGGGCAGCAGCAGCAGTAAAGCCAGTGTTCTCCCATTTTTCCCTTGTTCTGTAGGCAGCTCTGCCATTTCTCTCCCCTTCCTATGCCCAGAGAACCCCAGGTCTATCCTAGCTTCCACTTCTCATCCTCAGGCTGGTAAAATTACATTCTCATATACACTGCCTGGAATCAAGGGAGCAAGGTGTTTGTATTGGAGCCACTTCAGATTGATTCTGAAATTATGCTTTCTCTGGTTTAACACATATGAACCTTTCACATTAACACCTAGTAGAATCCGTTGCCAACTAAACACACATCACCACAATATTTACTGAGTAGCTAGGCATGAAATAAGGTTAAGGAGGTTAGCCAGAATTTGTAGGCTATAAAATTTCAGGGGATTGTTAGGTTCACACTTGGTCACCCAACGTGACTTGCATATTAAGCCAGAACCGTGTACAAAAATTCTAGGGCTTAGTCCAAGTGTTTAGAAGACCATGTAATAGAGTTTCACACAGCAGATCAATATCTGCTTTGTCTTTTGAAACAAAAACTCCACTAGCTCTCACTGGATAATGAGAATGGGAGCTGCTTTTCACCTCCTGATCCAAAGCCCTTGGAAGTCCACATAAATACTCCTGTTGAATTCTAGGAGCTTTGGATTGGGCTTTGAATGATGAAACATGAAAAAGTTGCTCTACAGAGCAATCATTAGGGTTTCTCTGGAAAACAAGTAATAAGGCCAAGCTCTGTTTTTCCAGGTCAGGATGATGGACTACACAAAGACGGCACATCTGTATTTGACTGAAAGTATTTGCCTGCAGCTGCTGTATTTCCTACTTACTTGTAGCAAATCAAACAAAATGGTAACATTTTGTAAAAATAAGAAAAATCTTGTAATAAATTAAGTTGTA
>Ga0181612_106612_pt1 | contig 24616 bp, 17 predicted proteins | sample HoacroProtozoa21_FD_119630 | JGI IMG/M metagenome (GOLD analysis project Ga0181612, IMG submission 119630) | Hoatzin crop microbial communities from Cojedes, Venezuel. Combined Assembly of Gp0051906, Gp0051904, Gp0051908
CCCGTGCTAAGTGCCCCTGTGCAGGTCACCAGTCGTTTGCTGTGTGAAAGGCTGGTATCTCTTTGCTGCCCTCACAACAGTAACCGTGGCGTAGTATGGTGCTACTTGACCTATCGTTAGAAGCACTCCAACTGAAGCATCGTGTGTCTCTGTACAGCTCAACTCATGCTGCGTCTTCTGTGCCTAAGCCTGTTTGTTTAATAATAGCTTGAGTACCTCTGTGCTACAGGTATTTCCCTGCTCCTGAAGATTTTGACAAAAGCAACTCTTCCACAAAGTCATCCAGTCTGGATCATTTCAGAGATGGACAATCAAACCACTTTCCTTTCTTCCAATGTCTCATCTTTTTGTGGATATCAAATCGTCTCTCTTACAAAAATATAAGAGGTGTTATTACAGTGTTGGTCCAAATACAGTCATGTTTTACCAGCCAGGGGGAAGGGAGAACAAGGAGTAGCAACACTGAGCGTAGGCAAGCTCTCAGGGAAGATCACATTCTTGAGAACTGATCTGAAGATCAAAACCACACCTGCACCTGAACAGTATGCAGAAGTGACCTGTATCATCTCCACAGTGCACTCCATTGGCGTAAAAGTAAGGCAGAAGTCAAGTTTTAATGGAAAAACAGATAAGAGTGAAACCACAAGGGAGAGGGAGTCTACTGTACATCAAAAAGAGAGACATTTTGGTGTGAGAAAGTAGGCAAAACCCCAGTCTGTACCATTGATTTCCTTCCAGGTGAATGGGGCATTTAACACACTGAACTTAAACTTGGACCCTTCTCAGTGCAAATGTACAGAAAGGGCAGCAGTGGAGAAATGGTCACCAGAGTTTAGTAAGGAAGCTTAATGAAAACACGGAAAATGTGGAAAATAAAAAAAGAAAGAAAAAAAAAAGAGAGAAGCAGAGAGAACAGCAGCAGGCTGTATTGCAGTTGAACAAGCTCTGTGAAAATACAGGCAGTGTTCAGTGAAAGGGAAGAAAGCAAAACCACAGTAAATGGAAATTGTTCAAAGATAATTGAATGTATGTCCAAGTGCTTGCGTTTGCCAGCTAGCAATAAATACACTGCCTGTGAAAGCAAGCCAGTATGGGCAAAGGGAGGAAGCGCAAAAGGCAATCAAGGGGAAGCAAGAAGCATATGCAAGCAGGGCTGCAGTGCTGTAGGGTATAGGAACAGGAGATGAGGGACGACAGGTTAGAGAATGAAGCTGTGAGGCTGGAAATGAGGCAGAACTATGTATCTTGAACTGCATTCAAATAGGGCCCTTAGGCCTACCTGGAACGTGCTGGAAACCTGAAGGAAAGGCAGCTGGACCACGCTGTAAGGGCCTGGCAGCAGTCGGGAGAGTTGATGTGTTTGGGACTGTGTTCTGGCAGAACAGCTACTCAGTTTAGTAAGAAAGTACGGAAAATTGGTCCTTGCTCTGTGTAGGACTTTGCAGGGACTGAAGAAGCTAACAGAGAAATATACCTGAGCTATTCTAGCAGACAAAAAGACAGGGAAAAAGGCGGGGAATTTCTGGCCCGTCTAGCACTCCCACCCCCACTCCCCCGAGAGCAGAAATAAAGGCTCTTTCACAAGAAATACCAAACCAGGTCAGACCATACCTAACCTACTCCAACAGGCTGTCTTTGTCAGCAGCCAGTGTTCGAAGGAAGAATATAAGATATACTCCAAGCGAAGAGACCCTTCTCCTAGTATGAGGAGTAGTATGGTTGCTGCCTCAACAAGGTGCTGTCCCTGAGCTGAGCAGATCTCTGAACTGCCCCAAATAGCTTGGGCAGAGGACTGGACAAACATGGTTCAGCCCTTTTCAGGACCAGTTTCCCTTCTCTGTTGCCAGGAATGCCTACCGAGAACCAAAGGGAAAACCACACAGGCACAATTTCAAGTATAGAGCCAGGAATCAACATTTGCTGCAGCAAATTCTTTTAAGTGATGTTCCAAAATGCAAAAATGAATGCAGAACTTACGAGGCATAAAAAGATGATCACAACAGCAAATAAGACAATACCCGCCAGTAGTAAAAACTTTTCAAAGCCTGCCAGGCTTCTCCATTTGTAGATTAAAAAAAATGTGCCAAAGGAGATGTGATGTTTGCAACCCCACCAAGGAGATGCAGCAGCAGAAAGAAGAGAAAGAACCATTTCCTTCCTTCGTCCATAGGAATGCCTGTCTTTGGTCAAGCTGATTCTTGCATGAGAGGAAACAGCCTAGACACATTGTCTGGTGAGGAGACCAAGGAAGACATAGCATCACAAGTATTTCCACAAAGATTTTCTAGGAGAAAATCCCTTTGCTTCATCCGCATTTGTGCTTGCTGTACGTTGCCTTTCTTACAGTTTGCAAGAAATAAGTGTTCTGTTGGCTCACTTCTCACAGCCACAAAGTGATGCCTCACCCACATTCATTCAATGCAGGCACAAGGAAGCCAACCCATCAGAGAGGAGAGCCCACCTGAAGCAGATCGCCTGTCAAAACGCAGCTCCTGTGAAGAACGGCTTGCGATTGAACAACCACCCAAGAATTACTCAGCAAAGTAATTTTGAGCTGAGGTAGCTGAGAAAATGTGGATCTGTTTGCAGATCATTTGTCAGGCAGAAGAGTATGCCAGACTGATCAGAGAAGGCAAAAGCTGTCAGAGGAGCCACAGTGTGTCCTGTTGCTGAAGGGGCACAAGAGCTGAGACCTGGCCTTTACTTAGGTCCTTCTGAGCACCTCAACCTGCACTGTTTTGCTTTTCCAGAAACACTTGAGCTGACTGCAATTTTTTCATGTTTATTTTTAAAATATTTTCTTTTTAATATCAGAAAAATTATAGGTGCTTTTTGTTTTCCAAATCGTGTCTTTTCAGAAAATAACATGTTAATAACAACTGCCATTTAAAATGTGGAGATAAAATTTAAAATAGGTCCGTTCCAATCCAGTAACATGGAAACAACTTTAATATTTCAATGCTTTTCTTGCTACAATTTTTTGTATGCAGCCAGATCAACTCTAATTAGTTCTGACTAAAGCATTTGCTTTAGCAACACCTGATCTACAAGCCAAGGAAACCAACAGAGAGACTCCTACTTATTTCAGTATGCTTTAGAGAAGTTTCATGTTGGATGAACCAGTAAATCCAGTCAAAATCCTAGAGAACAAGAGTGAAAGTAATTCGGGCTCCTCAAAAAGGAGTGAAGTGAATCTGGCAAGTAAAATCTGAAGGTGGGAAGGGGTGTAGATGAACCTTCAACTTCACCTGCCCGTGGTTCTTTCAGTAGCCTGTCGTACATTAGATCAACTTATGACAGAGGAGCCAACTCAGCCGAGCCCACAGTGGCTCCACAGCCCCGATATTCCTGTCCTGGGAGCCCAATTCATTTATTGCACTGTTTTTCATGCATGCTAAAATCTCCTTTATTCTTCTCTGTGCTGCTTTTGCCTTTGATTGTACAGAAGGGATTTCTAAATGCTTATTTACTACCATCCTTTTATAATTCCTGTATCTTGGAGGAAAGACAGAGCAGTTCATTTTGAAGCAGGATGTTCATCTTTTCGATGGCTAGCATAGACTGGGGCATCAATAAATTAAGGCTTCTAGGGATTAATTGATTGGAACAAGGTTGGTTAACTTTATGACTAAATGGGAACTAATCTGCTAGCAGACAGGCTGGAGCTGGGTTACATTTGTACTCCCTGAGTTTGGGCTGTGAAAATGAAAAATTGATGATGATAATAATAATACAAACAGGGACACTGAATGGAAAAGGAAAAAGGAGGTTTTTCTTCCTAAAGAAAATATACACAGGGTCTGTTAGATCTGAAATGATATCTGCCTCAACCTCTTTTCTTTGTGAAAATCACTACTTCTGAAACAGAAATTCTACTGAAGGAAAGATCCTATTATCAGCAGCAGTCACATTTCACAGCAATGTGATTAACTGCCGGTCACATGGTCCCCTTGCTCACCACTTGTAGACAGCTCAATAATTTTAACGAGGAAAGAAAAGCGTCTTTCCCTTCCTTCCTTCCCTCCTTCCCTCCTTCCTTCCCCTCCCCCTTCCCTTTTTTCTTTCTTTCTTCCCCTCCCCTCTCCCCCGTCAGACATCCCTTACAAGACAGGCAGCTGAAGCTGACCCTTAAGGAAAACCCCACTGGGACCTGGATATCACTTATCAAGTCTAAATATGCTGTCCTGGTCCAGGTTGATGTGAAGTGCGGCAGCCACATCTCAGAAATCTCCCCCTTTCAGAACAAAACCAGTCACCTTGGCCAGAAAATGTACTACCTCCATCACAGTCACACCTCAATCACCAGCCTCTCCCTTGTCTCAGCTCCTGTCCTTGGTTTGGAGTATTTACAGCTCATCTGTCTGTCTCGAACACACTTCTCACTCGAGAGGGAAATTAATCTCTCCTTCTCTCCCCTCTCTGCTTTCTCTCTCCTTCTCCCTCCCCCTTCCCCCAACACTTGCAATTTGCCATGAACAGCTTCCCTTTTCTCATCTAAAATTCTCGATGACTTTGAAAATTGACTGCACCCACACACCTGGGCACGGCAAGAGATAATTGATTGCATTTTTATTTCGTCTCTTCCCTAAACAGTTTTCCTTGCTAATGGCCAGTTCTCTGCCGTTTTTTTTTTTAACTGACACTCCGTGTGAGGGACTGAGGGAAAGGAAGAAATAACCAGCTGCTGAATATTGTCTCTTCTGCCTCTCTAAGGAATTAAAAGCTCAGTGAGTGATGAGGATCTTGCCTGCAGATGGATCGGATCTCACAGGGTCCAGGTGATAGAAAGCTTTGCAGGCAGACTCTCTGGGGCTTTGCAAACGGGCATGTCCTGTGGCGCTGTTAAAAGCAAAAGTCACACAGGCTGCATAGCCAGTAACTAGAGTCACCTCCACATTGTCCTGTCTCACCATCAAGACTTAGGTTACTCCCTGCTTCTGCACCTTCTCTCCAACCTGAGCAGGCTCCCCATTTTACAAGCAGGGAAACTGAGGCACGGTGGAGAAAGGGAGATTTCCATGAAATCTCATGAGAGGGAGGCGCTACAGCTGACAAAGCTCAGGACTGGGAGTTGAGACACCCTGCTTTTACACCCAGATTGTCCAGCTTGGTATTAAGTAAGGACAGAGAATCCAAAATATTCAGATATGGACATTGACCTTGGCTCCTAAATCCATATGAAGGCACTTAAAAAGACAGCCAGATTTCTGAGGTGAAATACTGGCTGTAATTTCCCTGACTCAGTTTCCCCACGGTAATAATAATAGGCTAGTTTGACTGTGAATCTGCTTCTCATCATCAGGAATTGGTGGCAGCTCTCTTATGCCTTTCAGGCTGAAAGGATATTAGTAACACATTTATTCCCAGCAAAACCCTGCTTTTGCTCCCCTACTCTTCATGTGGAAGAGTATAAGACGCATCAGTACTGGTTAATTTGATGAATGACTCAAAAAAACCAAAGGCAGCCCTTCTGAACAGCCCACAGGCAAGGACATAAGAGGCGGGGAGCAAAGGACAAACACGGGAAGGAGGTACAAACCAAAACCCACAAGTTACTTAATGGGAGGAAACCTGTGCTAACTAGAACTGCTCTAACTCATATAGAAATGTAACTACAGAGGAGGCAGTGGAGACTACGAAGACTGAAATTAGGATGCAGGTATACAGAATAGGTTCCATAGGAGGAGTGAAATGGAATTGGTGAAGCAAAGTCATCAGCCGAACCTAGAAGGCATCTACTGGTTATGTGAATACTTCATACTTGTATCTGCCTTCTTGAGATTTTGCTTCTTAATAAGTAGAAGTTGTTCTTGCTGAGCAGCGACTATTACTGCAGGAAGGTGCTGAGGAAAAAGCACAAGTTTCTGGGGTGTATTGAGGCAATCCATCTGCAGCTGAAGGCCCAGCAAGATCAGTCTGGAGACAGACAGCAACTCAGGAGAAGCCACCTTTCAAGTGACACACTCATTTGACCTTCAAATCCTGACAGGCAGATTCAGCGTATCCAGATTTTCTGCAGCAACTGAACACACCCCTGGGCAAACTCACATTTGTGCCTTACAAAACCAGTAATAATTGAAAAAAAGGCCACAGTCCATGGTTTAGGGGAGAACATGAGCATCTTACAAAGTGTTTCTCTTTGAGAGTCTATGTCTAGCTATGCAAGTAAGAGAAACTGAGCTACTGAGGAGAAGAGAGGAAAAGGACTGGATTCAAATCTGCAGGATGAACATGCCTCTGATATCTGTGCTATCCATGACCAGCAAGATCCTGGTACTGAAATCAGCCTTCAGCTCAATCCTATACCTGGAAGCTCAAGATTGGGGAAAAATTTGAGAGAATTTGCAGTCATACAAGATTTCTGCAGTGCAAGATGACAGAAGTCCTGTGAAGTAACCAGATTACTTGCCAAATCCTAAAGACATTTTGGCACTATGCAACTTAAAATCTACCCTGTGCTTAAGTTTCCTCTCAAGTCTATACAGCAAAACCTGATCCCAAAGAAACTTCTCCTTCTCTGTCTGTGGCTATAACCTGTCCAGCGAACCATGAGCGTGCACTTACATAGGCTAAGCCAATTTACCTCAAGTCTCGTAAGGCCAAAGCTGCTCTAACATTTTGCTGATCTGTAACAGACAGGAGCATTCTTCACTTCTAACCTTTCCAGCATGGATGAGCTGGTTACATACGTGAAATATTGGTGTTGGAGATGAATGAGAGCAGGAACAGTGGGAAACAAGATTTACCGCCCACCTTCATTTAATTTTTATGATCAAAATGTTTCAAAATTCAGTTATCTCCAAGGATATCCTGAAGTTAGATGAAGGTGTCAGGCAAAAACTGGACCCTTCTTTTCTCCTAGCCCACTGCAGAAAACAGAAAGGACAGGCTGGTGCTTCCAGAAAGGCAGGACAGATTCCTAAGGAGCGCTTCCTAGGGATGCATCTCTGAAGGATTTCAAGGCAAGACTTACCCAGCAATAGCATTTAGAGGAGGGTGGATGATATTTTTAGGGACAATATAGGTTTGTTTGAACTGCTCATCCTCTCTATACAAAACTGTTTCCTCTCTATTTCAGTAAGTACATAGCTTCTCTCCGATTTTATACTCCTAGATATTTATATAACCTTAACTCAGGGATCACAGATTTAAGCATAAACATGTTTGATCCTTTCCTTTCACCTTATCTGTGGATTTCTGTAACTGCAAGAATGGAGAAGCACTCCTCAAGGCAAGCTCCCCTCTCATCAGCTTGCAGTGACCTCAGGTCACAACCTCTGGCTTTGCCAAATGTGTGCAAACACAAAGTTTGCACAGAGCTGGAGTCTGATTCAGTTTTAACATTCCATTTAAAAGTCAAACCTTCTTGTTATTTATTGCCAGTCTTCAGACGAAAGCAATAATAACCATTTCTGGTGTGTTGACCTGCCACGACTTGCCCAGCTTCCTTGGCTATCCCCAACCTTACGAAAAACCATTTACAGAGCTGGTGAGTGTCAACAACAGTTAACTTTTACTGGCCCTACAGAGCTTTATTCTCAGAGGTGCCTGATGGCCACCGATTGGCAATTTCTCTATTTGCTAACTGGAGATCAGGCTCCCTTCTTCTGAGTGCCCCACTAATAGGCACTCCCGAGCAAAAGGACGAAGAGCTCCGAATCCCAGCACAGTGGGAAACCTTCCTCTGTGTCCAGCAGGTCCTGGATCAGACTTCTAACCAGGTAGTAATTACTTGAAAAGAAATAGCTGTTGTAATCTTTGGAGCTAGCACAGGGCAGAGAATCATTCACAAGTGTTAAATCTGCTGCTCGTCTGCCAGCAGCTCCGCTCCCTTCCTGCCTTACAGCATTATTTCTGGGGTCGGCCATCTCCAGCTCAAGTACTGGACATGAACTTCTTCACTCCTGTGGGAAAGACAGATCTTCAATTTGAAACCCAGAAGATGCAATCTCCAATGGGCCACACCCTGACTCTCTCAGCAAGGGTTTGTGTCTTTCCAGTTAGTCTGGTTTTTTTGTTTTTTTAAAAATACATTTCATATAAGAGGGGAAATGTTAACAAACAAACCGTTTAACTAGCAGGTACTGCAGAAAGCAAGAAAAAAGCAATGCTGTAGAGAGTAACTGTATTTTCTGTCCATTTATTTCACACAGATGGAAGTGTTAGTGACAGCAAAAGAAGTAACAGAAATTCCTGAAAAAATAATTAAAACCCAAAAAAAAACCAAAAAAAAAACTTGACAGAATCTGTTTATAGGCAGTCTGTAAAATGAAGCAAGGCCCTAACTTAGCCCAGACAATATTTGGTCTGTTCTAGAACCATCCTTTTTGGGATGTGATGTAAATGCAATTGATCCTTTCACTGACGCACAGTCAGTGATCATGCCCAGTCTCACTAATGAATGTCCCCGTACGGCAGCAGGAAAACCAGACTTTTGGACAGTCACTGTATACATTATGTACATAGATGAATTTTTTTATATTTCTCTTTCGTTAACTAGAGTCCAAATGAGCAAACATTTTAGTCTCTACAGATATTCCAAAGCTTCAGTTCCCCTAAGTGATCTGACCTTAGTTAGCACCATGATGGAGTCACTGCCATGACTCCACTGGTATAGACCTACCAGATGGTACCTGAGGACTACCAGCATTAGACTTGTGGCCCACCCAATGCTGCTCTGCAGTGTTCTGAACAGGCAGAAACCACAGCTTGTCTGAGTTGTATGTGACCTGAATATGCTTTGATATCAGGAAAGCACTATGAAATCCAGAAAGATTTCACTGGTTCTGTGTCCAAAAAGGTTTACCATTCTCACAATAGTCAAAGATACTTTTGAAAAAATTGGATTTTCAATCCAGAGAAGGATTCAAATAGGTCCTACTACCTTGCAAAGCCACAGAAGATATAAAGCCTGCCTAGGGAGAGTAGTGAACATGAGAGTACCCAGTGTAGCTTAAAACTCGTGCTGCTACTGTAGCTTTGCCTTCTGGAGCAGGTGAGATCCGAGTGAGCTACTCTGCATGGAGCACCACAGCCACCGTGCCATTAGTTAGGCTCCAGACTTGCTGGAGCTAACAGAAAAACGACAGGTAGTTACTGTGTTTGCAAATGCAGGGATGTTGGGACTCTTGTGTAAATAAGAGGTATCCTTAGCCACAGAGAAGGGAATTTAATGACATTTAGTAGGAAGAGCTACAAGTACAGCGTGATGGAAATGTCAATTACACTCTAAATGAGAAGAATCAGACCCCAACTATTCAAAGAGGAGGAGCCCATTGAGAAAGCATGTGAGACATAAGACAGCACAGCTATTTAAAGTACAGACACTGTCGCTATCTGAGGCTGCAGGATGCTTTAAATGAAAAGGAAGCAGAGAGATCCCAAAGGCCGTCTTACAGACCTGCACAGTATTCCCTTCCAGATGACCAACACCCAGAAATGAAGGGAGAGGAGGTGCCAGAGCTCCAGCATGCTCACCTGCATCCTGAGGGACAAACTCAGATCTAACCTTCTGTAAAACCCCAGAGGCTGGCAGGTGAAGATGGTCTGTCTCGAAACGCAGATGAACAAGCATTTTAAGTCTGCGCCTGCCATGCCCAGAAGCCGATAAACATCTTTCACCAGTTGTGTCACAGGCTTTCATATGGACTGGGCCTGGGCTTTAGGGGGGGCAAGAAGGTCAGGTGGGCACCTGCAAAATGCTGGAGAAGGTCAGCTTGGAGCAGATAACCATTTGGAAAAGCGTATCTACTGTGTGCAGCATGCAGCTGGAGGGACTGTGGGGGTGTTAGGTCCATTTGCCAGTGGAAATGTGTCCACAAGACAAAACCTGCTGCCAGGGTTGGCACCCTTGTTGCGTATTTTCACAGAGAAACAAAGCACTCAGTGGGCTATTGAGAGGTCTTTACTTTTCACCTCTAAATCTGTTCCCTCCAGATGAGGACTAAGACACAGTGGCATGAGTAAGCTCTCCTGTGCATACATTTTTTTGGGCTGTTAATTCAGCACTGAATTCACACATATGCACAACATTCTCATCAGAAGATATAAAAGCAATTCCTTGTATATGTCATGCCATTCACAGTATCTCACAGCCACTCTCTGGAGTATTCAAATACGGCACCATCAGACCTATGAAGACTTAGAGACACTGGGTCACCTTTAAATGCACAGTTACCAGCCTTTCCCTACACCCTGGTGGCCTGGGTGGTAATGGATGTTTCAGGGAAGAGCCCAGAAACACAGAAACCGTCTCACACCGATTGCATTTTAGAGCATTGTGCTCTGAAAAAGACGGGGCCTGCACTCGACAGCTCTCCAGAGCAAAACAAGCTGGAGGCAGCTGAACGCACCTGCTTCTTCAGGGAAACCTAGACCTGCCTCCTGGTATCTGGGAGGGATTATTTTTGAAACACCCAGCTGCAGCATGGCAAATAGCAGTCTGTCTTGCTATGTGATGTTCTTATTCGACTTGGGCAAACACTTCTGCCACAGCTAGAAGACAGAGTTGATGATGCAAATTTCCTGAGCAAGGAATTTAGTCACTGGTGACTGGGTCACTCTACTCCCACCTCTCAATCTCAGTCAAAATCCACTCGTCTACCTCACTGAAATGAGTTGAGTCCTCCTTGCTATTTTCTGTAAAGAATATAAATACCACTAAGAGAGAACAGTTGGATTCTCTCCATGAATATCTGCAACTATTTCATGACATGGTCAGTGAACACTGGGACAGACAAAACCATGAAGTGAGGTCTTCCGAACTCAAGCCATCAGTGGTTGCATGAAGAGCAACAAACAGGAGGGCATTTGAAGCATGCACATTCACACAAGGGCATTTCAGTGAGCGTGAAGCCTGGAATGCACATCCACAAAGTTTTTTATACACATGCACAACACAGCACATGCTTGTGGCTGTGCCCCGTATTGGCTTGGTTGAGCGTACCACAGCTGCTGACCAATGCGATCAAAATGGAGTTGACCCACCTGGGCTTGTGTTTGCTTGTCTTCCTTCGTGCCCACTCATGGAATAAAGTGCCTGTCAGTTTAGAGAGAATCAGCGCTTACCCTTTTCAAAGCCCCAGCAGAAATGGAAAAGGTGAGAAAGAAAAAGAAAAGAAAAAAAGAAAAAAAACCCCACAATTTACCTTAATGATACGGTTTGGATAAGAATTAAGTGTTGATGAAAATTTGAAAGCTAAAGCCCACTTTTTAATTCACAGACCAGCATCAGCACAGCATGCAGAAAGTGGGGTTGTCTGTCTCATTTGCTAAAACACCTCTTCCCTAGCATGGTGATGCCTATACTCTTCTGTAATTCAGTTTAATTGAAATTCTATGCCTGTTAAATTCTGAGTCCTATATTGATCAACATATGTCAACTGTGGAAAATTGTACTAAATTGTGTTGTGTTACTGTGCAGCAGTCAACTGTCCATTGGTGTCTGAAGTTAGTTTATTTCACCTACTCAAAATTGGACCTGGGTTGATATTACATCTAGAATTGGATTTTCTGTTCTTGATTTTTAATACTAGGATTTGTACCACACTCAGAGAGATAAACAGAGCCAGCAATTTGGGCTGTGAATCCATCACCTCTTCTGCATGAAGCAGAGCCTTGCCTGCTTAGGAGCTGTATGGGAAACCTCCCAGCACCAGTCAGCTGTTGTACAAGGTGAGGCTGAAGTTTCAACAAACAGCTTTCTCCCCTCTCTGCCGGTCCTAAACTGATCCCATTACGCAGGGTACATGGCAGTTAAATAAGCTTCTGACCATATTTTTCACAACAATATTTTCCAGGCTTTCTTTTCCTGTTCTGAATGATCCCCTGGGGCTTTCTACAAGGATCATGATGCTGAAATGTTACATCCTGAGCACTGAAACATGTGATCTTCTAGTCCAGGCAAGATTCCCCCGAACATAAAACAGGAAGAGAAGGATAAAATGATGTCAGTGTATATGCAGAAAGCAGATAAAACAATAAAGAGACCCAAATGTGCTTGCTGGTTTACTACACCAGCATGGAATTTAAGCAAGCTGTGTTACATGGGATCATCTTTTGGGGCTTTTGGCACACCAGTTGCACTAGGCTTCAGAAACCATAACTCGACATCTAACACTCCAGAAAATGAAAGAGGTTAGAGATCACATAAGACTATGAAACTTTCCACAAGTGAATTTTCCATCAGAGCAGTTCTCTTCATGGGGCTAACAGGTGTCTTGTAGAAGAGGCAAATATGAATATTTTTTTTCCTCTTCAGCCTAGTGCTAAGGATGCTTCCCTGTATTTCTGAAAGGAAAGTGAATTGAAGGCATTGAATAATTAGAAACAGACTTTGGGATCTAGAGACTGTTGCTGTATGAATATTTTCTCCTTTGGATTTATTTCAGCTGGAATTAGCTAGCAAGGTTACTTTTTTTTTCTTTTTTTCCTCCCTCCATTCACTGGATAACAATTTTTTTCTGCAAAACAGCAGAACAAAATAGTTCTCCATTCTTTACACCTCCTTTTGGATTTGCTGTTCCTAGATCCCCCAGGTTAACAGTCTATGGCCTAACCTCAAAAGCTGGCAATGGTGAAAGAGAAAAGTGCAAAGAAGAGTTGGCTAGACAAGAGAAACAGAGAATGAGAGGGAGTCAGTTTTAACCTATCTGTTGCTAGACAGAATCTGTCTGTAGTTGTCTTTTCCAGTTGCTAGCCAATCTAAAGCCAGTTAGGTGTCCCACATTTGTTCTTCCTGGACAGCAAGATGTTGCTTTAGGCTGACAGATTTCAGCAAGGAGGTTCTTCGATGAATTCGACTCGTTTGCTTTTGAGGAAGGGTTACAGGAACAGACTGAGCAGTGTTATCCATGACAAGATTGGAATGGACACCGAGATGCACAGCTCTTTTACAGAGAGCTAACCCTCCAGCTGGGCGTGGGTGGGAGATCCAAGGAAGTAAATTGCCTGTCACAGAGCTTCTCTGAGTCACACTCGTGATCGTATGGCTGCTAGGCCTACATCTGCAGTGTAGCAGAGGAGCTAGAGATCAAATGGGCCCATTAAAATGAAATTCAAACACAGAGACTTGTAGGAAAGGACTGTCTGAGGTTATCTAGCTTCTCTGTCCACCCCAGGTTGCTCTGGCAGCTCCTGACAGATGGGTGCCTGCTTTGTTCTGAAAGCAGTGATGGGCATCCCTGAGCCTCCCGTCCCAGTGCTTAAATGCAGACCTTGCTATCACACCCTTAGTACTTTCTTCATGTCTCAGAAAAATTCACCCTTTGCTGCAGATTAAGCCCATCACTCCTACTCTTAACTACCATGGCTCTGGAGAACAGATTATTCCCCTCCTCTTTGTAGCCATGCAGGTATTTAAAGACTGTGACATGTTCTCCCTATATCCAACTTGTTCCTGTGCTAAAAAAACCTGAGTTCTTTTGACCTTTCCTCTCAAATCCTGTTTTCCAGATCTCCAATTGTTTCTGCAGCTCTTCTCCTCCTGACCCACATTTTTGTGAAAAAACACACCCAGAACTGGCCACAGTGCTCTGACTGTGACCTAACTAAAGCTGAGAAAAGTTTTAGGGGTCATTGCAATGCCTGTTTCCAAGGGAGAATGCTGGTTTCCCCTCACAACAGAATTTGTGTCATTCTGGTGATCCACAGTTCCCAAACTCTTTTCATAACCAGTTTGCTGGCTGCCTCAATCTGTGCAGCCGATTCTTCCTGCCTATGTATAAATTCCTGCCTTTGCTTTCACTGAATTGCATCCTCGCTCCTTTCATTTTTTTTCAGAACATTTCTCCGATTTGTTTGATCTTCTCAAGTGGAAGCTCTTGCACTAAGCAGCCTCTACAAATACACGGTGCCGTTTGAATTCCCCAGTGTTAAAAATATATGCTTGACTGTAAAACACTCTACTTTTTATATGGAAATAGTAGCTCACTAGGACAAAAGTGGCATTGCATTGCATGGCATGCTGAAGCAATCTGGGGAAAAGAAAAACTAATACATACCAAAAATAAAAATGTAAGGTAAATAAATAAATAAAGTCAATGGGATTGAATTTACAAACATATCAAAAACTTCCTACGCAGAGACATTTACTTTCCATGCAAAAGTAGTTTCTTATCTGCTTTTATCTCCATGCTACATGCACATTGTACATCTCAGGGGACTGACTGGTTGATATGTTATTGGTTTTGGAGGGAGGGGGACATGCAAAACTGATGCATACTTCTTTAGCAAGTAGCACAACTATTCACTCAACATCCATTGGCCTCAAAAACCAATTCTGTCCTCTTTTCCCTGTTTTCTCATTTTGTTTTCAACCACCACTGACAGATACCTTCAGCTATCTTCTCTTTCATGCTGCACAGGGGAAACAGCAGTAATTAATTCTAATCACAGGGAAGAAAAGCACAACTGTAGAGCATGTCCAGTGGAAAAATATGAGCAGAAACTCCCCACTCACGCTCCTGTCTGTCTGCATTTATAATGCACAAAGAACTGTGAATCCAAAAGAGGGAGGAAATACACCTCTTGCTCAATATTTTCTGCTTGTAGTAGACCAGCAGTGAAATACTCACTGAGTGCAAGTACGTATTAAACAGTTAGCAAAACTCTGGGAGTACATCTGCTGCCAGACTGGGACAGACCAATAGATGCCCTAAAGACAATACCCACTTTTTAATACCACTCAATACTTACTGCATGATACATCCATGGTTTAACAGTATGCGTAGGCAGAGACTCAGTGATGCTACGCTTTAGTGTGGATTGAGGATAACCAGGGCTATTTATAATATAAATACTAGCAAAGGGACACTCATTGAAGAGGTACCATCTATTCTTCAGCGTCTGCTTCCAGAATTCCTTCTACAAGGAAGTTTAAGCCATTAGAGTGTAACGCGCTCCTGTCAGCCACTGAATCCACACCCTCCACACACACTGCTTGCCCCAGGTAAAGACAAATCAGGAAACTTTTAGGCACCTGTGCCCAAAGCAATTGCCTCATGAACCAAATACCTCAATACTGTTGGACACCTCTTAGCAAACTGCCACTTTTTCCTTGCCAGAGAGCTCATCTGCATCATTCCACAAGATCCATCAGGTCAAGCCTTGCCTGTCCTTCAAGCCACATTTGACTGCAATGTGCTGAACATATCCCTCAACACCATCTTCTCAAAGTAATGACATATCCAGTCTTTTTTTTCATTTAAGGTGTCCATTGAAATATTTTTCTGAATAATATCCCTCTTCACTGAGGTTCACAGCTCAGTATCTGTGGCAAAAAGTTTCATGGATACTAAGTCCTCTTTGTCCACCAATTTTCACCTGTTTTACACATCTTACAGGAAAGTATGGAGACATGGATCTGCCAGCTCCAACTCCACCAGCAATTAAGTTAAATCTGTTGGTTTTGTGAGCTAAGTGAGCTAAAGGAAAGAGGAAAGAGTTAGTATCACTTTCAAAACACCTCTGACAAAAGCACGCTCAGCAAGAACCTTCCAAGGCACATTTGATTCTCAGAAACTTCAATTTGGAGTCCATTGGAGAAGTACTCTGCATTGCAGAAATGGTCGCACAGCTTTGTCTCCTCTCAGTCCAGGTGGCAAAACAAAGCCAATTCTTTCTCCACCAGCATCCTAAGTGCTGACACTGCTCCGTGCAAACCGTACATTTCAAACCAGTAGGGTTCCCTAGCCACGCTGCTTTTGCAATGAGGAAGCACTAGCAATCCTCCAATAAAAGGGATAACAGCAGACATTCTTGGACAGAAAGACTTCACTACAAAGTGCTTGACTTCACTCGAGGGTGGTATATCCACAGTCGTAGGAGGAGGAATTTAGGTATAACAGCAGCACTGAATTTTAGTGGCTAAATAAAAAAAGATGCTAAGAAGGAGGAGGCCTCTGGTGTACAGACCTGGGCTGCTCATCTTGGTACCCAGGTCCTGGTCTTTAACCTCTTAGCTAGTGTTAGGTCAAAACATTATCTAATTTTTAGAATAGGGAAAGATGTGCCATTAAACAAGGATGGTTTACTCTTGGAGGGAAAGAGACAGTAAATGCTTTTAAGAAATGCCAAAGGCAGAACAGTAGCTAATTAGTGATTTTATATAAACAGATACATAAAAATAAATATAAGCAAGAGGAAAAAAATAGTCAAAATTTTGTCTGATAAAATTAAACTGATAGATCTCTCTCAACACATAATTTATAAGTTTCTTCATTTACATACCCCTATGTTTGGGCCTAAAGCAAGTGTTTCGATAGCTTGACAACAGTTTTATGGGATTTGGTATGGGGATTTAGACATGTTTTTCTTTTAATTAGCGATGCCTCTGAATTTCACTGCATGCTCTGAAATTCCATACCTACCTTACATTTTACGCCCCTTTTTCCTTCAATAAAAACATATGAACTGGAATAATCTTACAAAATAGCACTAATGTTTTTCTCCCTAAAGGATCCAAAATGTTCTAGACTGTTACTCACCACTAGCAAGGAGCTACCTCTGCATTAAAATATGAGTAACTGCTTAACAGCATACAGTAACACTAAAAAACCTTTAAGACAAGAACAAAGAGCAACAAGTCTGCGTGAGAAGTTCAGAGAGATAAAAGATCATTACATCTGCATCACAATTTGGCTAAGAGAGATAGCTGCTAGAATATCAAACACTAACGTCAGGCTTCAGTATTTTATATTATACAATTGAAGGGCATATGAATTTTAAAAAAAAGAAGCACTGAATTATTTCTATGTCCTCTGAGCCACTGGAAGACAAATAGACACTTACTCCAGCAAGCATAAACTTCATTCTGTGCATTCAGAACTGCTTAATGGAGGGGTCTGGAGAAATGAAAGCACGGACTTCACTCAACATTTTGGATTCACAGAAACCCCTAAAAAAGCAGCCCTTTCAATGTCCCACTTCCAGGTGGGTACAGGTGGGCTCTCCTTAGCTGCTTATGGTCATTCTTTCGGTTTCTACCAGAACATAGAATAAAAAGAGCAACAAAAGGATGTTATGCAGGTATTTTGAACCTGACAAAACCCTAAGGGTATACAAAGTCAATGGTCCTTGGAGCAATTTTGACTGGTGTTTAGTTCTACTGCTTAGTGTGGGCATGCGGGGAAACACTTCTAGTGCTATTTCAGTAGCTTTGGCATCAAAGTGCATAGAAGCTAAAAATCTCTCTGTCCTCCTCTCTCTAAGAGATCACTGGAATGACAGAGACAGGAAAAGCACCCAGCAAATATGGTGTGTTGACTAGCTAGTGGCATGCAGAAAAGGAAGCAAAGAAGATGTAATTTCAGGTATTTTATTATACTCCAATTTTCACTCAATCTGATTCTAACCAGCCATTTTCAGAGCCAATACTTTCTTTTCTTTCAGAGAAGCCTCAGATGCAGGGACTTTTTTTGTTATCAGTATGAGTACCGTATTGCGGTGCTGATTTATACCAAGGAGCAGGTGGGATAACTTGAGGCCAACTTGAAGCTTTATCATTTAATAAGCAATGGGCAAATGCAACTCATCACTGTATGGTATGGTGTGAAACTACTACTCGCTATTTTGATTTCCACAAAAGAGCTGATGCTGCTGTAAAGAATGTATTGTGTTCCTGCAGGTGAGAGAAAGTCAGATGATATGAAAAACATTGATTAATCGGGTAAGCATCCCCAAAATATATCTATTTAATTTAAACATGCATACAATTATACATTAATACTATCTGACGGGCCTAGAGATGCATTTGTTCTCATGTCAGGCCTTTCATCTCCTCCTAAAAACCCCGTGAAAAGAATAGGCAATAACAGGGCCAGAGGTTAACAAATCTTTCAAAATCACACAAGGATTCATGTTCTCTGTGAGTTATGGGCAGTAGTTGGTACTAGAACTACCAAAGGAGTTCTTATTTTTCAGTTCTTCCATCACTGATTGAATTACCAGATAGAGCTAGCTGAAATGCATACTAATGAATCTGAGTGGTCATTATGTTCTCAATTGCAAGTTTCAGGTTATTTTTGCTAGCTTACTGGGATTTTGTCTTTTGGGGTTTTTTTCTTCATAATTTGTGGGGTCAGTGCATTCCTGACTGCTGCACCTGAGATTTCAAATTCCAGACCATGGCTGGGACAAAGTGGCACTGACTTGGCGGGCACAAGACATAAGAAGTTCTGCTCTTAGGTCTGCAATTTATTTCCTGTCTCACTTTGCACATGCCTTTTTCTTCTCCCATAATACATTTGTCCATCTAAATTGTAGAGCCTTCTCAGCAAGGATGGTCTTTCTCTTAGTGTTTGTATCTGACATCACTCAATAGGGCTCCTGTTTCCTCTTGAGTCTCGAGCAATACTGTAAGTCAGGCAATTAAGGAGAGCAAAAAGCTTGATTATTCTGCCTAAAAAAAGCCTGTAATGGAACTAATACTGTGCAGGTGGGAGAACAGATACGTCGTATGACTATTGTGCTCCATTACACAACAGAGTCAACTGTGAGCAGCTCTCTAACAAGCTGGATGTTGGTAATTTTTTGTCCAGGACACTCAGCAAATGTTGATGAATAACAAGTGAGTATGCATTTATGAGCGATTTGTTAACCAAAACTAGGAGCTAACATTGTAGCACAAACTATACTAAAAACTAATGGGCATATTTAGTTTGCTGTCACCAGTAGAGGCATCTTCACTAGCGATAATGGAGGCTTGGACTGCAGACTCTGCAGGGCACAGATTTTGCTCTGAGTTCATACAACAGTTAGCACAGTGGGATCCTGGTCCATTATGAGATGTCATGAATGCTAAATTAACACAAATACATATTTAGTAAGGAGCAAATTATAGATGTTTTGTGGACAGCCAGGCTGACATATTATTTGGATTACAGAGCTCTACTATAGCCCAGGCAGTTCTGATAAAATACTGTAAAGATGCCCGAGATGTTTTCAGGAGCCGTCTCATGCAATATTCAATCAACTGAAGTGATTTGAAGCACTGCTTGTATTAGAGAGCATACTTTGCTGTATTCATTTATGAGCTGTTGCATATGGAAATCTGAGGACACAAGAGATCCAGAATCACAGGTAATACCTGACAGAGGTCTCTGTGTCTTAGAAATGCAGCCATCAACATCTGCTGAGCTGGGCTCTGTTTTAGATGAGGTTTATGGAAAAGCTATTGATTAAACTACAGCTTTAGCTCCATTTACCACTTACACACACACACACAATTAAATACCTTAAAGAGCTGAGTAGCATTTCAAATTATAGGGGTTTTCGCTTCCAAAAGCACTTAAAAACATTATCCACAGACATACATATATGTGTTTGCACTGTTTAATTGACATTGTTTTCCCAACTCCTTCAAGTCACCTGTAATATCAAGTCAATTAAGTATTATTTTCCCAATCTATTTACTGAGCTACCTAGCAATCAATCCACCTACACACAGAGAGAACAAATGCTTATGGGGGATGGTAGAGCTTAAAAAAACGCTGAAAAACTGTCAGCCTTCTCCAATGGCAGCCAGGCTCATAGCTTTGCAGGATTACACAGCCTGACATCTTGCAGAAAATAAGTCCACGGGATAAAAGCTCCATATTCTGACAGTGCCATTCCTGCTCTGCAAATCAATACACTCCTGCCTGGAAAAGCGTTACTATTTCAAGTTATACACATGCTAAATACGATTTGGATTACACTGGTATAAGTAAATAGATGAGAACACATTTGTTTTCCATGTCTGGTTGTGAGGTTGTCCTTAAAACAGAAACTAGTGCTGGGGCAGGCCAGTAACCTGGGACACTCAGGTAAATGAGGTTTGGTTCCTGTCATTGTCACACGCTTCCCAGGTGACCTTGGGCATGTGATGCAGGGCCTGACTTCCAAACGGGGCTGTGCACACGGTGGACATTCAGTAAACCCCAGGTGCTTGGTATTGGCTGGTCACCCCATCTCAGCTCGTCCACCAGCTCACAGCAAACTCAACTAACTCAGTGGTCATCTCTGCAATATGTTAAATTTTGTGTTGTGTGTGTGGCAGTAATGAAGAAACTGATATAACGATATAATCAATTGCTTTTCTGTAAAGCTAGTCTAAATCGGGGTCAGTTAGACTTACAGGTGAGCAAAGTCTCATTGTGGTCTCTCTCACCAGGAAGCGTGCAGGGTTGAGGAACAGGAGACCTTGTCCTATCTTCTGCCACGTCAGGCTTTGCCATTGCTCTGAAAGGAGCTCCCACTGCGGCTTGACATATAGGACCTATCTTGTGAGAGGGCATGTGATCCCATTGACAAATAATTTATGTGTTCTGTTCCCTAACCTGGTAATCAAAGCATTCAGCCCTGTTTTTCCTCTCTTTGTGCTGCATCTCAGACTTCATCCCTGAGCACCAGTAATGTCCCTAGCACAAGGGGGCTCCAATTTACACAGGAAAATCTGGGTCTTTCAACATGAACCAAACAGTAATAAATCCTAGCAGCATGCTGTACAGAGCCAGCATGAGGCTGAAATCAGAGATGGTTATAAAGCTCTTTCAGAGTGAAAACTATTATTATTTGTATTGCTTCATTTAGTAGAATGGCAAGTCATACCCCTGTACAAATACGTACATTTTTGGGCACCAAGCCAGGCACTAAAACAATAGCAACTGTGACTTGTCAGGTGAGACAAGATCAATCAGGCCAGGATTTGGAGTTCAAATCACTGTTGAAAATAGAGCTTCCTGGGAGCTAAAGCAAACTAAATTAAAGCACAGGTATTCACACTGCCAAAGCATCTCAAAATGAAATTTAAAGGGCTTCTTCACAGAGATCAGAGGGTAATGCAAACAAATGCCCATGAATATTTGTTCAAATTTTGCAAGCCTTTGCTTTGGACATTTTCACCCGCTTTCAGTACTTTAGTGCGTGTTCACATTTCATGGTTCAAAAGTCACAGCATTTCAGTGTTCACTGCAAATGTGTTGTCTAACATTTCCAGTTGAGGAGTAATACCAGATGATTCCCCTCGCTCAGCTGTATCCATTAAGACAGTCCAAGTCCTGAATTCAATACCAAATAAAAACTGGAAACTTCCTTTCTCCTCAGACCACACTAGTTTTAGCATAGGCACCTGCTTAGTGTTTTCAGAGTGGTGTTACTTTTTTTTTCTGCCTTCTATGCTCATCTCCGTCAGGGCTGAAGAAAGGCCTAAAACTGAAGTATCCCAACATGATGACCCTTTGCTACTTTATCCGTAATATCTGTTCCTCCCTTTATGCTCTCTGTGCTAATCTTCACTCACTAACCAGTTGATGTGCCTACGCATCCTGTACCGTGAGACACGCTGGCAGCTGTCACAGCACCACTGAACCTATTGTTTGATGTGGTGCATGCGTACTCTTTTCACAGCACTTTTAGCCCGCCTTTTCATCACATTCAATGCGACAATACTGCAAGGAAGGAACAGAATTTCAGTTGAAATCAGCCACCGTTATATACTGACGACAGTTCTGGAACAGACATTTTATCCCTTATTGTTCTTTTTCATAAGAAAAACACATTGCCTTCCATAAATCTTTCCTGTGAGTCCACAGGGTCATCTATTTGCCAAAAGAGCAATTATTGATTATTCCCAGTTTACAGCTTCTGTTGCTATTCCTGAAAGCGTGTGTCCATTTCTAATCAGCACTAAGGTTATGACACAGCTTTTGTCATCCGCTTTCCCGGAAAACAGCAATATCCCAACAATATCCACCACCAATGCACTGGTGTAAAGCATCAGAAAGAATGGGTTCTTAGTGAAGGATCTTCTTGTATTAGAATCCCATATTTTAGCAAGGTTGATGCCCTGCATATCACTCAAATCAGCTGCAAGTGCAGTCCATCCTCTGAGCCTGTCTGAGCAGGAATCTCTGCCAACTATTTCTAGCACATCGAGGCTTAGAGGAAAAACTGAGCAGTGTTTCAAAATACCAGTTAGGCATAAGACTTAGCCAGGCATTTAGAGTAATGATCAATTGCTTGAAATTTCAAGTCTGGGTGTTCTGATCATTCTTGCTCACCAAAGAATCACATTCTCTCACTAAGGGACAGTAAAAGACATGGATCTGCTAAATGATGTTCAGAGGTTTTACATGAAGACCTCAGCCATTGCTGGAACTGACTTGGCCCCAGGAAACACCAGTGACACTCCTTCTTAGATCATTAGTTTGAATCAGTGATGACGGTTTGAAGAGGCCACTGTGAAATGAGTTGCTAATAATCATCATGTGTACAGACAGCATTCTGGAGTGAGCTGGGATGTCCCATGTCAGCCTTTGCTTTATGTTCATGCATTTAATCCCCATATCAGATAATTCACACCCATTTAAGAGTACCAGCCTAGGAAAATAAATCCTTAGATAACCTGCACGGTCAAATAATCCACTAAATCAGATGCAGAGGGATGACCGGGGATAGGGAAACCATTAGGAAAAAAGGCACAGACCATGGGAGTCAGAAGCAATAGAGTTTGTAGAGGAAAATAGGGGTGCTGAGGTAAATGTCCCCTCATCTTATCCATAAATGTGGGCAGAGACCATGCTGCTCCCAGAGCATTTTGGCTTGTTTTTTTCACAGAGAACGAGCAGCCTGTTCATGAGAGAATCTAATACTATATGGAATAAATGAGATTTGAAAACTGCGTATTTTCCACCCACACTACAATGGGCATTATTGCTGGTAGCCAGCAGTGGGAATAGTTGGATAGACAACCAGCCTTAATTAGGAGGAAGGCATATTCTTCTCAGGAGAAAGCCAGGCTTGCAAATGTTTGAGTCGAGCACATTCCATGGATTTCAGATGTAGCACTATTTGCAAAGCAAGGAGGTCTGATTGAAAACGAGTGCACTGGAGGGCATCATTTTCAGAATCCTGCACATGATATTCCTCCAGACAAGCAATGGAGGACAGGTTTTCAGATGCTGTCGCTTCTTACTTTATGAATTGTAGGTGACGCATTCATCCAAAATACCAAGTGTCAGAGACAAGGGCCACAATGTCTGCAAGGGCTGAGCCCTCTGAAACATCACAGACCCCTGAGCTGCCATTTGAACAACTCAAGCTGAACTGGAAAATTTTTCAGGGCTCTGTTGCTGCGTTCCTACGTGGCCTTGGCATATGTGGCCAAACTTGGTCTGCACTGAACCTGGGAATGAGCAAGCTGGGCTGTCTGTGCAAGATGTGCGCAATTACACACCCTTAAGTCACAAAGATGTTAAGGGAACTTCCTTTAGGATCTTAAGGGGTTAAGAAGGCCAGACCGATCAAGAGTTCCCCAAGCAAATATGGCCCTTCACTCTTGACACATCTGCATCTGACCCTCAGAAGCTTTAGTCCCTCATGGAGTCCACCACTGCCTTGGCTGCCAGAGCTGACAGAAGAGAGATGGAAGAAGTTGTTGCTAAAAAGCATTTTTCAAAACGATTTCTCATGTAAACTCAACATTTGTAGAACAGTTTTGATACCCTTCCTGCATTTGTGGTGTTTTTAGAAAACTGTTTGAAAACAGAAAGCTGATTATTGTTCATGGTGGAAAGCTGAAATGTTGTGTTGTTTATTCTGCTTTGGAAGTGTTTCGACTGCAGACATCTGAACCTGGCTCTATTTCACTTCTGTATGGTTTCCAGCCTCCCCCAGAGACATACTCACACACAGAGAGCCCTGTCCTCTGCCCTCCCGCTAGCAGGCTGCCACCGAGCCAGGAGGTGCTGCTTCCTCTAAAGCAGTCGTCAATGTCAGCACATGAATCCAATGACAGATGGAGACTGAAAGTCATGAAAACAACAGCCCTGCCCTAGAGATCAAATCCATCAGCTTCCCACCATGTCTCACTCCTCTTGCTCTCCCAGGAACTGACTCCCTGAGTTCCCCTAGAAGACAAACCTCCCTAGGGCCAAAGCACAAAGCTGCCAAGAAGTTGGCTGAACCGGGGTTTTGTTGTTTCACACTGTAATTACACATTAAGATTTGGAATGTTTTTCTGGTTGTTTTGTTTTTTTCTTTCAGAGGCAGCTGAGTCTCTCCGGCCTGTCCCATCCAGATGGTGCTCCAACTGGATGCGAATCTTCAGACAACACTTTTCAAACTTGAACTAAAATCACAACAACAACAAAAACTGTAACTGAGTGAATTCTGTGCCTGTGAAAGAAACACAGCCTTGAGCGGGGGGAAGAAAAAGAGAAAAATCTCCTAAAAGCCTCAGAGAGACCCATGAGAGACCCACAGACCTGACTTTTGGTGGCTGGGGCCCAGGTGGCACCCCAGGGTTGGGATCTGGCCCCTCCACTCTTTGCAGGGCGCATGGAGAGAGGCTGGTGCCCCAGGAGGTGACAGAAGTGATCTGCATGCTGAGACGGAGCTCTGCCGAGGGAGCCTGGAGGGAACAACAGGCACAAGTGAGTGCCATAAATCCTCCTGCTCTGTGATGCCTGAAGCGGGGCTGGGCAGAAGGCTGCTCCATCCACACAGACCCTTGTCCTTGGACTCCTTTCCACTTGTATGTCAGGAAGCTTTAACAGAAATCCCATGCACAAGCCTGGGCAGAGAATTGCTCCCTCCAAGCTCCCTCCTGCCAGAGGGAGGTCCTGCCTGCTGAGCTCCA